>TARA_Y100000385_G_scaffold111440_1_pt1 | contig 20539 bp, 23 predicted proteins | sample TARA_Y100000385 | Tara Oceans TARA_Y100000385 (sample SAMEA2620980) | marine metagenome | biome: marine biome (ENVO:00000447); feature: surface water layer (ENVO:00002042); material: "saline water (ENVO:00002010), including plankton (ENVO:xxxxxxxx)" | depth 5 m
CATCAACACTACAAACAAATATTAATGGCAAACAAACAACACTTGTAGATGGTGATTTATCAATTGCAAAAACTAACGGCCTGCAAGATGCACTAGATGAAAAACAGGATGGACTAACCTTTGGTATTTCAAATACAAATGTATTGCGAGCAAATGCAAATGTTTCTAATGATGACTTTTTAAGAGTTGATGGTACTAGCATTGAGGGTAGAACTGCATCACAGGTAAAAAGCGATATAGGCCTATCTGCAGTAGAAAATACCGCAATATCTACTTTTGCAGGTAGTTCAAACATTACAACAATTGGTACTCTAGACTCTTTATTAGTAGACACACATATAACAGCTTCCGGTAATATACGTGCCGTAGGAAGCGTAAGTGCAAGTCAAATAAACATTGCGGCAGGCGTAACATTGGCCATGAGTAATAATTCTCTTCAATTAGATCCTGGTGGCGTGGCAACATCTGGTATTACATACGGAAGACAAAACCAGATACGAAATCACTCCTTTGGAGGACATATAACAGCCTCGGGTAATATAACTGCAAGTGGTCTCATATCTTTAGGCGATGGCGGCCATTTATTTGGTGGAAAACGTTTAATAACGAGTGCAACTGGTTTTGAGTTTAGAGATGGAACAGTTACTGCTATGGACGGTTTAATAGTTGGTCACCTAACAGCCTCGGGTGATATAAGTGCAAGTGGAGAAGTATATTCAGATAATATAGAAACATTTTGGACATCATTTAATTGCGACGGAGATGGAGACTTTGCTGATAGTGCATATGGTCCAAATACACAAGGTATAAATTATTATCATTGGAATAAAAACTGGTCAAATACAACAAATGATGGTGGTGATCCGGAAGGTGACCATGTACATAGAACAGAAATTAATTCAGGTTGGTACGTGCCATATAAAATAAAAGTGGTAGGATTTGTAGGTGGACTTCATGATGGTAGTGCTGCATCAACAACAACATGTACTGTTAGATTATTTAATACTGCAGCTTCCATGGCAGCTGCAAACTATGATTCCAACACCGGAACAACAAAGGAATTAATCGTAAGTTCAGGAAATGTAACATTGAATGGTAATAGATGGAAACACTATAATGTTACTCTAGCTTCTCCTGTCATATTAGAAGAAGGCCAGTATGTACTTCCAAGAATTACAATGGGAGAAAATTTAACAAATTTAAGAGGACAATTCACAATAAAATATAAGAGGGTAAAATAATGGCAATAAGAAAATCAGATGATTTAGCAAATGATTCGGATAGTAGATATAACAATTTACGAGATGCAACAAAGAGAGCAAAAATAACTGAAAGGTTTGATGATACTACACATAATGAACAAGTGTCAGATGAGGCTTTGCAGTTTTTAAACAAGAAATTAGATGAGTGTATTGATGCACTAAATACAAACTCAACCAAAACAGGTATTACAACTTCACAAGCTTCAGCAATAACAGCAAATACTGCTAAAACAGGAATATCAACTTCTCAAGCAAATGCAATAACAGCTAATACAGCTAAGGTAGGAACAACATCTACTGAAAGATCTAGAATAGCAGCAAATCATGCAAAAGTTAGTTATGATAAAAATTTATCCAACACTAATGGTATAGATTTGAAAGCAACTATTACTGATGATAGAAGAGGTAATTACACAATACTATTTACAATGACTGTGGGTGAAACAACAAAAACAGCAACACTAGAACTATCTTAACAATAAAATGATATTTATATAGTATATGGATAAACTAACAAAACATTTAGTAGATGGTTTAATACCTGAAAACTTACAAATAAAAACTGTAGTCGCGATCTATCCAGGCCGATTTCAGCCTATGGGTGCACATCACTCAAAAACATATAAATGGCTTAAATCAAAGTTTAAAAATGCATACGTAGCCACAAGTGGAAAAGTTGATTTACCAAAATCTCCATTCTCATTTGCAGAAAAGAAAAAAATAATAAAGTCTCACGGAATATCAAAAATCGTACAGGTTAAAAATCCATATAAAGCTGAGGAAATATTAAAAAAATACGACCCAAAAACAACAGCGGCTGTATTTATGGTAGGTTCAAAAGACGCAGGAAGACTTAAGGGTAAGTTTTTTCAAGACTGGAAAGGAAAAGCTGAGGTTGGATATAAAGATGGAGCATATCTTATACTTGCTCCTCATGTTTCAATGAATGTAAGTGGATATGGTGAAATGAGTGGTACTGCAATTCGCAAGGCGCTAGGAGACTTAGAGTTAAAAAAGAAAGAAAAGCAAAAAATATTCAAACAGGTATTCGGTCATATGAAAAACTACAACATGGTTGTTAGTAAGCTAGAACAGCTTAATGAATCTATATTAGAATTCTGTACAAATGTTAACTTTTTAGATTTAATATCAGAGGCAAATTCTACTGCAACAACAGGAGGAGATGTTGATGACGGACCTCCAACTTATTTTATAAACAATTCCGGATATGAAAAAAATGGCAAAAAGTTTGCAGAGATGGTTGGATATGAAGTACTTAATTATATTATAGGCGACGGTTCAAGTATTTTAAATCTAGCTTCAGATAAAAATGTATTAGATTATACACAAGGCGTAACCTATTTTCCAGCAGGAGTTGCCGGAGCCGATACTATAACAAATCCACAAAACTATAAGGAAACAAAGGCATATAAAAATTGGAAATCTAGAATTACAAAAATTGCACAAATAGCTGGAATGAAATTTATAAGTTTTATGGGAGCTGAAGAATCTAAAGACACTACTAACGTAAGTGGTGATAAAATACGTGAACCAATGAAATATGAAAAAAAGCCAACAAATGTATCTGAAACATTAAGTAAATGGTTAGTTGATGAAATATTACTAACTGAAGGCGGAGCTTATGGCCATATGTCACATCCATTTGATGATAAAGGACTAACATTTGGAGACTTCAAAAAAATTATAGACCTATCCTTGCAAGGAAATTTAGACTTAGAAAAAGCAGCTACAGAAAAAACAGATGGCCAAAATTTATTTATTAGTTGGAATGGCAAAATGCTAGCAGCTAGAAATACTGGAGACCTTAAACGCGGTGGAATGGACTATAAAGCAGTAGCAGCAAAATTCAAAGGCAGAGGTAATATAGAAAAGGCATTTACCTTTGCAATGAAAGATTTAGGAAAAGCAATAGGAAGTCTTAATCCTAAACAACAAAAAAAGATATTTGATGATGGTAACAACTGGGTAAATATGGAAATTATGTTTCCAGCTTCTGCAAATGTAATTACATATGACGCACCATACTTACAGTTTCATAATGTTTTACAGTATAAAGATGGAAAGGCTATAGGATCGGTTTCTGATGGAGCTAGAATTTTAGCTGGAATGATTGCACAAACTAACCAAACTGTTCAGAAAAATTTCTCAATAATAGGTCCTAAAGTATTAAAAATGAACCCACACCAAGATTATTCAGCTAAAAAGCCATACTTTACGTCTAAGCTAAATAAACTCATGAAAAAGTTTAATATGAAAGACTCATCAACATTTGCAGAATATCATCAAGCATGGTGGGAAGATTATGTTGATAAAAATATAAAGGAAATAGATAATAAAACTAAAATGGGATTAGTTAAGCGTTGGGCATTCTTTGATAAATCATTTAGACTTGACAAAAAAACATTGCCAAATGAAGAAACACTTAAAAAGGCAAAAGAATTTGACAAACAAAAACATGCAGACCAAGTAAAGAAAAATATGCAACCCTTTGAGACTTTATTTTTTGAACTAGGAGCTGAAGTACTTAAAAATGTAGAAGGTTTTTTAGCTGCAAACCCAGACAAGGCAATACAAAATGTAAGAAAGCAGGTTGCAAAAGCAATAGGTGATGTTAGAAAAGGTGGAGATCTTAAAAAGCTAAATAGAATGACTCAACAATTAAAAAAGATAGCTTCAATTGGTGGTTTTAAAACTATAATTCCAAGTGAAGGTTTGGTTTTTATATATAAAGGAAATACATACAAGTTAACAGGAGCATTTGCACCGGTAAATCAAATTACTGGTATGATGACGTTCTAAACGAGAAAAAGGTTATGAAAAAAGGTATAAGCGAAAATAAAGTTCAAAGAATGAGAAATATAGTTAAAGGTGACTATACAAAATCTACAAGCACACAGGTAGGATATACTAATGACGATGTGAAATCCGAAGGAGATGTTTGGGAAGAAGGAAATAAAATTTGGACAATAAAAAATGGAATAAAACAAAATATTTCTAAAATGCAAAGTGTTAGAGATATTGTTAATATGCCACTATCATGTCCTAATTGTGGTAAAATTATGAAAGGTCAATTTGACAAGCACCATTGGAAAATAAACAAAAAATGCCTAGGTTGTGTATCAATAGAAGAAACAAAATTAAGAAACTCAGGAAATTACGAGAAAAAACGAAAAGAGTTATTTAAACTATCTAAACAATTAGAAATATCTGATATTGTAGAACAGTTTAATGAGTGGATAGAAAGTAATAGTACATTTGTTACTGAAATTGGAGAAGTTGAAGATTGGGAAGGAGGACTAAATAAGTCAGAATTAAAGGCTAAATTTAAGAAAGAATTACTAGATTGGCAAAAACACTTAGAAGATATGTGATACTATTTACGGAACCTTATATTTATATGATATAGGTTCAATAATAGGAAAAGGAAGATATGGCAAGATTAACAAATGAACATTTACACAGTGATTTAAAACTGGTAAAGCAAGATTTAGAATATGTTAAAGAAAACCAAGAAAGAATTAGAGAAGATCTTTCTATGATTAAGAAAAAACTTCTTAATCCATATGATGGAGCCGTTACCAAGGTTAACCAAAACACTGCCTTTAGACGAAATGCGCAAAAAACTCTATGGTCTATTTGGATAGCACTTATTGGTATAATTACTAAAATGATATTTTGGGATTAAAAATGAAAAAAGAAAGACTGCACGAAATAATTAGTGAAGAAGTATTAAATATGTTGGAAGTTTCAATGACTAGCAAATTTAAAAAGGCAATTGAAGCTCTACAGAAAGTTCAACTTGAACAGCAAAAATTAAGAAAAGCTTTTGTCGCTGAAAAAAATCCAAAAAAGAAAGAAAAACTTAAACAAGATATTATTAAAATGCACAAAATAGTTCAGAAGGCAGAACTAGAATTCAATCAGGCTATAAAGGTTGAACCTATAGACTTAGATGAAAATGTACTAACAGAAAGAACTGCAAAGGAAGTACATCAAGATGCCATTGTCGCATTAACCAAAACATTTGGTGGTAAAAAAATAGATAAAAAATACGTTAAAAGTTATTTAAAATCTATTGAAACAATGGCAAGAAGAAATCCAAGAAATTTTGTAAAGGATTATGGAGACTTTAAAGTTGCAGATTGGATCGAAGACGCAGAATATAATTTACAGAATGAATCAGTACTTGAAGCTAAAAAAATAAAACCACATGGTCTTGGATATAGAATGAATGCTAGAAGAGCTGTTGGAGACTTTAAGAAAGGAGAAAACATTGCTGCAGTTAGTAAAAGTGGTAAAGGTAGTTTTAAAATTGAAGATATAAACGACTTTAAAAAATATCCAACAAAAGACTGGAACTATGCGTATATCGTTAAAGAAGGTATATTAACAGAAGATGTTTGGAAAAGTTTTATTGATGACATACCGGGTGGAAAACTTCACACAGCGTATAATAGTGAAAAACGAAAAACAGTACAAGCAAGAAAAACAGATAAGGTTTGGGATGACGGTGTTCCTGTATTAAAATATATTGCAAGAGCAAGTAAAAAACCATCTCCACTCCCAGCTGGAAAGTTTAAAATTATTGAAGATAATAAATATGGTTGGTGGTATTATCAAGTTGGAAGAACTTGGTACGGTATACAACAAAAAGATTATGGTACACCACCCTTTGAATACTAAATAAAGGAGTAAACAGTTATGAGCATATTAACAAACCTATTTTCAGGTGGAGCAGCAGACTTAGTAAAAGGAGTAGGAGGAGTAATTGATAACCTACATACATCTAAGGAAGAAAAATTAGCAGCTGAACAAAAAATTAAACAATTAGTATCAGATTACGAAACTAAAATGGAAGCTAACATCACTGATCGATGGAAAGCAGATATGAATAGTGATTCATGGTTAAGTAAAAATGTAAGACCTTTGGTTCTTATATTTCTAGTTGTATGTACAGTATTAATGATATTCATCGACGCCGGAACAATCGCATTTGAAGTTGAAGAAAAATGGACAGAACTATTACAATTAGTTTTAATAACTGTTATAGGTGCATACTTCGGTGGTAGAAGTTTTGAAAAACGTGCAAAGAAGTAGCCTTTTTAGGTTTTTTGTTGTTGTAAATATATATTTATATATATGAGACAAAAACAATCTCTTAAGTCAATAATAAAAAGCGAATATACTAGATGTGCTGCAGACCCTGTGTACTTTATGAAAAAGTACTGTCAAATTCAGCATCCAACAAGGGGTAGAATACCGTTTCATTTATATCCATTTCAAGAAACTAGTTTAGAAAATTTATCTCTTCATGATTATAATATCATACTCAAATCCAGACAGTTAGGTATATCTACATTATCTGCAGGATATTCACTTTGGTTGATGTTATTTCAAGAAGATAAAAATGTCCTTGTTATTGCAACAAAACAAGAAGTAGCCAAAAACTTAGTAACTAAGGTTAGAGAAATGCACAATTATCTACCAAGTTGGCTAAAGGGAACTACAGTAGAAGATAATAAATTATCATTAAGGTTTAAGAATGGTTCTCAAATAAAAGCAGTATCTAGTTCTGGAGATGCAGGTAGATCTGAAGCCTTATCATTACTAGTAATTGATGAAGCCGCATTTATTGATAAAATTGACGAAATATGGGCATCAGCTCAACAAACACTAGCAACTGGTGGTAAAGCAATAATACTTTCTACGCCAAATGGAACTGGTAATTTCTTTCACAAAACCTGGGTAGCAGCTGAAGAGGGTAGAAATAAATTTAATACTATTAGACTTCATTGGAGTTTACACCCTGAAAGAGACCAAGTTTGGAGAAATGAACAAGAACAATTACTTGGTGTTAAAATGGCCGCTCAAGAATGTGACTGTGACTTTATTTCTTCTGGTAATACAGTAATTGAAGGACAAACTGTGCAATGGTATAAAGATACATATATGCAAAATCCTGTAGAACGAAGAGGCAGAGATGGAGAATATTGGGTATGGGAATATGCAGACTACTCTAAAGATTATATGGTCGTTGCCGATGTCGCTAGAGGTGATGGAAGTGACTATTCTTCTTTTCAAGTTATAGACATTGACAATATTACACAAGTTGCAGAATTTAGAGGACAACTAACTCCAAAAGATTTTGGTAATATGTTGGTAACAGTTGCAACAGAATATAATGAAGCTTTACTTGTTATCGAAAATGCAAGTGTAGGTTTTGGAGCAATTCAAAGTGCAATCGATAGACAATATAAAAACCTATATTATACATATAGACAAGACGGCATCACAGATGCTACAACACAAATTTCAAAAGGTTATGATTTAAAGGATAAAAGTCAAATGACTCCAGGTTTTACAACATCTAGTAAAACCAGACCACTTTTAATTTCGAAACTTGATATTTATTTTAGAGAAAGATCGCTAATCGTCAGGTCAACACGACTGTTAGATGAATTGGCTGTCTTTATTTGGAAAGGACATAGAGCAGAAGCACAAAGAGGATATAATGATGACCTAGTTATGGCATTATCTATCGGTCTTTGGGTTAGAGACACTGCACTCAAGCTTAGAAATGATGGTATAAATTTAAGTAAAAATGCCATCGACAATATAGGTAGAAGTGATGGAATGTATACACAGAATGATACCCATAAGGATTGGAAATGGGACACTCCAAATGGTGGAGAAGATTTGACGTGGTTAATTAAATAGGGAAAACAAAATGGCAGACAAAACATTATTTGGACGATTAAAGAAAATTTTAGGACAATCAACTGTAGTTAGAAGAGTTGGTGATAATAAATTAAAAGTAATAGATCCAGCAAGAGCACAATCATCGGGTAATTTAGAAACAAACATGTTAGTGGATAGGTATAATAGACTTCATTCTACACCAGGAGGTAGTTCAGTTTATGACCCAAGCCAAGGATTTAATCAGCTTAGAAATGAGCTATTTAAAGACTATGAATCAATGGATAATGACTCAATTATTTCTGCAGCGTTAGATGTATATGCAGATGAGTCTACACTTAAAAATGAATTTGGTGATATACTAGAAATTAAAAGTGGTAAGAAAGAAATACAACAAGTATTACATAATCTTTTTTATGATGTGTTAAATATTGAGTTTAACCTTTATCCTTGGATTAGAATGATGTGTAAATACGGAGACTTTTATTTACATTTAAAAATTGTTGACAAATTAGGAGTTGTTGGAGCTAGTCCTTTATCTCCTTATGCTATTGCAAGACAAGAAGGTATTGACCCACAAAGACCAGAAGCTGTTGAATTTATATATGATGAAACGTTTGGTGGAGTTACTGGAGCATATGGTAAAACTAAAAATGGTAATAAAATATATGAAAATTACGAGATTGCACATTTTAGGCTTTTACAGGATACTAACTTTTTACCATATGGAAAGTCAATGATAGAACAACCTCGAAAAACTTGGAAACAATTAACTCTTATGGAAGACGCAATGATGATTCATAGAATTATGAGAGCACCTCAAAAAAGAGCCTTTAAAATAGATATTGGAAATATTCCTCCAGCAGAAGTAGATGCATACATGCAAAAGGTAATAAATAAAATGAAAAAGGTACCTTATATGGATAAACAATCTGGTGAATATAATATGAAGTTTAATATTCAAAACATGATTGAAGACTTCTATTTACCTGTGAGAGGTGGAAATTCAAATACATCAATAGAAGATATCGGTGGATTAGAATGGACTGGAGTGGATGATGTAGAATATTTAAGAAATAGAATGATGGCCGGTCTTAGAGTACCTAAAGCCTTTTTAGGATATGACGAAAATGTTGAAGGTAAAGCAACCTTAGCAGCTGAAGACGTTAGGTTTGCAAGAACTATTGAAAGAATACAAAGAATATTTGTATCAGAACTTACAAAAATTGCTATTGTTCATTTATATTCTCAAGGATATACAGATGAAGAACTTGTAGACTTTAGCCTTCAATTAACTAATCCATCAACAATAGCTGAACAAGAAAAACTTGACGTATTTGATAAAAAAGTTTCTCTTGCAGATGCTATAAAAAGTAACAAAATGCTTTCTGAAGATTGGATTTACGATAATATTTGGAAAATGAGTAAAGATGAGGTTGAGTTAGAAAGGGAAAAAGTTGTAGAAGATATTATACAAGTATATAGACAGGATATGATTCAACAAAACGGTGAAGACCCAGCTAAAGAAGAAGAAATATCTGAAAAAATAAAAAAGAAAAATAGAGCAACACTATCGGCTTCTGGAGATACTAAAAAAACTAGAGGCGGTAAAAGTGATAGTGATGTTGGCAGGCCTGAAGAGGATGTAGATTATGGAACTCAAAGAGCACCAAGAGGACGAGATCCATTAGGAAGTGAAACAAAAACTAGAGACGTAAAACACAGAGATAGAAGTATTAAATTTGCAGCTAAAGAAGTAATAAATATGTTGAAAAATGATAAAAAAGTTGCTCTAAATGAACAATCTATGCTTGACGAGAATAATCTATTGTCAGACGAAGATACAAAGGAGTAATTAGATATATTTATATAAGAGATAAAGTATAAGTAGAAGGGCGTAAAAATGGCTAAACATTCGAAAGTAAAAAATACTGGCATTTTGTTTGAACTATTAGTTCGACAGATTACCACTGACACATTAAACGGCGTTGCAAAGTCTCCAGCTATAGGTATAGTAAAGGAGTTTTTTGGTAAAGGCAAGAATACCGTTATTAAAAAAGAACTTCATCTATATAGAGTATTATTAGGCGAAAAATTTAAAAGTTCTCACAAGGCAGAAATAGCAATTGATACTGTACTTAGGGAGCGTAATAAGCTTAATACAACTCAGTTAAGGCGAGAAAAATACAACTTAATTAGGGAAATCAAAAATAACTATAAATTAGATGAATTTTTCACCGCCAAACTTGGAAAATACAAAGTAAACGCTGCAATTTCTACATTGTTTGAGTCTTCTACACGGGACTTTAAAAATCCTAAGTCAATATTATCTTCAAGAGCTAATATTATTGAATATCTATGTGGAAATACTAACCACAATTCTAATGTTGATAATGTAGTAGAAGCATTTAGAAAGGAAGACAAGGACTTGAGACTATTAGCATATAAAGTATTAGTCGACAAGTTTAATTCAAAATATAGTAAATTAGAAGAATCTCAAGCAGAAATACTTAGAGAATATATTAATAATATCTCAAACACAGAAAATCTTAGAACTAAGCTACAAAAAATAGTAGCTGAACACCTTAAGCAGTTAAATAAAGACTTAAGTAAAGTAGACGATAGTGTAGTAAAGATAAAACTTAAAGAAGTTGCAAAACTACTTAAAAGCTCTATCGTTAAAAAGCGAAAAATAGACGAGAAAAAAATACTTAACGTATTAAGATTGTCTGAGCTTGTATCTGAGGTAAGAAATGTCGTTAAATAAAACTATTGACGAACTTGTAGATTTATATCTAGAAGAAGACTTAGAGGAAATAAGTGTGTCAGCAAATGCCGGCCACTATGATTCTCCAATGGCATTTACCGGTAATAAACCAAAACTTGAAAAGAAAAGAAAACAAAGAGCAACTACAAGTACTGGATATACTCTAGCTAAAAAGAGTAAAAAGAAAAAGAATAAATTAGGAGAATCTATGAAACATTCAGAAATGATAAAGGAAATTTTTGGTTTAAATTATAATAAATTCAAAAAAGATGATTCTAAAAATTCTAGACAAAAGGTAAATGGTGCAGTAAAAGAAATAAATAGAAAACTTTTTGAAATTGAGCGAATAATTGGAAGAGCTACAAAATTAAAGAAGGAAGCAGGAGTTTCTAGGGATAACTATTGGAAATCAACTAGTCCTAGGATGAAAAAAATAGCTGAAAGACTTTTAAAGGTATCACACAAATTACGAGAATTATCCTCATAATGAAAGAAAAACAACATATAAAAGAAGAATTATCACCGGATGATATGAAAAAAATACGATTAGCCATTAGAAAAGAAATAGCTAGAGTATTTTTTGATTTATATAGAAAGAAAGGTGCATGGACATCGTTATAGGAGAATATTATGTTTAATTTTACATGGCAAACTTGGAGTAATAAACCTGAAAACAAAAAGTTAATTGCAGAAAATATGGAAAAAGCTAAAAAGAAGTTTAATAGAGAAAAGTTTTTGTGGGAAGAACAATATAAGCACCTGCAAAACCAATATCGAGTTACAAATAAATAAGAGGAGATAATATATGTCTTTTACAGGAAAAGAAACATTAAAAGGATATTTTAACGCGGGTGATGTACCAACAGAAGCTAATTTTGCAGACCTAGTAGACTCTTGTCATGCAGGACATGGAAACTATTCAGTACTTGCAGTTGATGCAGCAAATCAAACTTTAACTGGTGATGGTGATGCACTTGGTGGAATAATCCATATATCTGCAACTGGAAGTGATGCAAGTACATATGTTGTAAAACTACCAGAGGCAACAACCAACAATATTGGATTAAGTTATAAAGTTATTATTGGTGATAATGCTGCAAATGTTAGAATAGGACCAGATGGAACAACAACAAAATTAACAGGTAGTATTAATATAGCGTCTGATGTAGCAGCAAAATCAGTATATAGAGCTACACCTGCAGGATCTACGCATGTATCTTTATCTTATGCAGAACAAGAAAAAGGTGGTGTATCAGGTTCGTTAATAGAATTTTTCTATAATTCTGCAACAGGCGTTACAGTATTAGGTACAGTTTTATGTGACCATGAATCGCCATCCGGAACAGAATTATTTGGAACAGGTGATATTGGATAATTAAACACATTGGAGTAGATAAAATGACAGATAAAAAACTATTAATAGACTATACCCTTTTTGAAGTTTCACCTCAACTAATTGCTGAGTCTGAAACTAAGAATAATGGTAGAGTTATTGTTCAAGGTGTCTTACAAAGGGCTAATGCAAAAAATCAAAACGGAAGAATGTATCCAAAAAATATTCTTATGAGAGAAGTTAAAAATTATAAGAAAATTCAAATAGCCGAAAAAAGAGCTCTTGGAGAATTAGATCACCCAGAATCTTCTGTTGTTAACCTTCAAAATGTATCTCACAATGTTACAGATGCATGGTTTGATGGTGATGATGTTGTTGGAAAAGTAGAAATACTTGATACTCCAGCTGGAAAAATATTAAAAGAACTATTAAAGGCTGGAATAAAATTAGGAATAAGTAGTAGAGGACTAGGAAGTGTTAATCAAGTTGACGAATCTACTGTACAAGTTGGAAATGATTTTGAACTTATATGTTGGGATTTTGTAAGTAATCCATCTACACACGGTGCATTTATGAAACCTACATCAATAACAGAATCTATTAATAGTAATGTTAGTGAATGGGAACAATGCGATAAATATTGTAAAGTAAACTCTATCATTAGAGAAATACTAGAAGATATGGAGATAAAGTAATGAAATTAAAAGACATATTAAATGAGTCTAGACTTGCACCTGAACAAAAGAAAACATTCTTAGAGGCTGTTGCAAAATATAATGAATATGGAAAAGCAATTTATAGAGAGTCTAATCTAAGTGATGTAATAGAAACAATTGAAAAACTAACATCAGGAGCAAGTAAGTTTATTGTTGATGAATCTGAAGACTGGTTTGACGCGGTAACAATTAAGCGAGATTCTAAAGCAATAGATAATTCAGCTAATGACTTTGTAAAAACTGCAAAAGAAATGGTTGGTATGCAGCATAGATTAGAATCACTATATGAAGACTTAGGAAATAAGCTAGGCAGATACTATGAAATTGCAGAAGCTATGGATAAAGTAGGTAAAGAAGATGGCGATATAGACAATGATGGTGATGAAGATAAGACAGACGATTATCTATTAAATAGAAGAAAAGCTGTTGCCAAATCAATGAAAAACGAAGCTGCACCAAAAATGAAAGTAGACTCATGGCATAAAGAACTTGACCAAGCAACACAATCAATTTTAAGAGCAGAAAGAATGTTAAAGCTTGACCAACCAGGTACACATGGTAAAATTAAAAAGTCGTTCTTAAAAACAATAAAAACGCTTCAACAGTTAAAATCAGACACTAGGAGATTCTAAGATGAAAAAAACATTTAATATGCAAGGATGGTTAAGAAAACAATGGCAAAAAGACCAAGCTATAAAGGCAGAAGGTAAATTAACTGAAGATACTTTAAATGAAGAGTATATTGAAATTATGCGTGACCTTGATGAAGGCCTTATGTTGATAAAAGACGGATGGCTTGAATGGAAAAAAGGTCCTATGACTGAAAAAGAAGACATTAAACCAGCACAAAAAGAATTAATGAACTATATCATTAGATGGATGAAAAAAAATATCAAATAATCCAATAAAAAATTGAAAATAAATGGCATATAATTTTTATATGTCATTTTTTTTGTTTATATTAATACTAATTAAACGTTTAACTAAAAATCAAAGTATGCAAAAAAATTTTAAAAACAACCGTAATCAAAATAGAGACGGTAATTACAAAAAAAGACCTTTTAAAAAGAGGCACACAAGAGCAGACTTTTATATTGCAGGAAATCCTGATGGTGTAAAAGTACCAGACTCAGATTCTTTTACATTAGAAAAAGCTTTAAAATATTTAAAGAGACAGCTTAAAGACTCAGAAAAGTTATTTCTGTATAAGAATAAAAGATACTACGAAAAACCATCACAAGTTAGAAAAGTAAAGATGGAAAGAGCAGTAGCCATGCAGAGAAGAGAAGATGCAATCCAACGAAGAATGTATGGAAAAAACAACTGCTGGCTTGTTATGACTAAAGATGGTGCAAAATAACACATAATAACATATTTTTTTTACGAGAGGGCTATTTTTTAGCTCTCTTGTTGTTTTTTCTATATATTTAGATATATTTATATTCGAATACGCTATCAATACTTTATATAGCGGTAACAAATATAAACCCTACCTATTAAGATTCTCAATAATCTTATTTCCAAATTAAAAATTAGGAGAAACACAATGGCAAGTAGCAACTTACTTAAAGAAGCTATCGCTGACGCTAAAGCTGTTAGAGAAACAGCAATTGCAAACGCAAAATTGGCCTTAGAAGAAGCTTTCACTCCAAAACTACAATCAATGTTGTCTAATAAGATCGAAGAAGAATTAGAAGACGACGAAGATACAGTTGAAGAACAATCAGATTCATCTACAATTGGTAAAGGCGACAATAAAGTCGACCAAGCTGATGGTGATGATGAAGAAAAGTCTGAAACAGAAAAAACGTCTGCAGCTTATGGTTCTGAAGACAGCAACTTAAAAGTTGTTGACAAACTTACAGAAGCAGAAGATGAAGATGAAGAAACTGAAGTTGAAGATGAGAAAGATGAAATGAAAGAAGAAAACGAAGATGACGATAACGTTGTTGACATTAACATCGATGCAGATGGTGATGATGACGATGATATGGACATGGAGTTAGAAGCTATCATTAAAGAACTTGAAGCTGAGGACGAAGAAACTGAAATGGAAGATGAAAAATCTGAAATGGAAGATGAAAAAGATGAAATGATGAAAGAAGAGGACGAAGACGAAGAAACTGAAATGGAAGATGAAAAATCTGAAGAGGAAGAAGACATCGACGAAGAACTTAACATCGAATCTATCTTAAATGCGTTAAAAGAAGAAGATGAAGACGAAGAAACTGAAGTTGAAGATGAAAAAGATGAAATGAAAGAGCAACTTGAAGAAGCTTATGATACTATTAAATCTTTAAAATCTACTCTTAACGAAGTTAATCTTCTTAATGCAAAATTGTTGTTTTCAAACAAACTATTCAAGTCTCAAAACTTGACTGAGTCTCAAAAAATGAGAGTTATTGAAACTTTCGACAGAGCTCATTCATTAAGAGAAGTGAAGCTTGTTTATACAACATTAGCTGAAAGCCTTAACACTCCAGTTAAAACTTCAAGAAAAGTTAGAACTGAAGGATTAGCGTCAAAAGCGCAAAAAACAACAAAGCCAAAACAAGTTATCAAAGAAGGTAACGAAATGGCAAGTAGAATGAGAAAATTGGCAGGACTACTTTAGTCTGCCTTAACAAATTAGAGAGGAGAATTCTAAATGGAATCAATTAACAACCTATTAACAGATGCAGGTGCAGCTCACAGAAAGCAACTTGACGAAGCAAGAGCACTTACATCAAAATGGGAAAATACTGGTTTATTAGAAGGTATCGGAAATGAGTACGAAAAGTCAGGAATGGCTGTTCTTTTAGAAAACCAAGCTCGTCAGTTAATCGATGAAAATTCGAGAACTAACAGAGCTGGTGCTAATGCTGAAGAATGGTCAGGTGTGGCTCTTCCACTTGTAAGAAGAATTTTTGGTGAAATAGCTGCAAAAGATTTTGTATCTGTTCAACCAATGAATTTACCTTCTGGACTCGTATTTTTCTTAGACTTTAAATATGGATCTGATAAAGCAAATAACGGCTTTGCCCAAAATACTGATATTATGGGTAATACATCAGCTTCAGGCGAATCAACTGGCGGTCTTTACGGCGGCGGTAAATTCGGATATTCAATGAATGCATCAAATGCAGACGTAACGATTACATCAGCGTCAGCAGTATGGGCAGATGTTGACTATGACTCAGACTTATCAGCTTCAATCGTTGATGGATCTGTGTATACAGTAACAGCTACAGTATCTCAGCTTACTAGACCTGATCTTGACGGTGTACAAGCATGGAGATTTGTATCTGGATCTTTATTAACAGAAGCAATGAACTTACCAGCTTATACAAAATTAACAACAAACGATACGAAAGTACAGTTTGTATTAAGTACAGGCGCAGCAACATTACCAATTACAGCAGCAAATGCAGTAGGTAATACAATTCATTACTATGAACAACCAACTGCATCTACTAGAGGTGATTTTGAAGATACTTCAGGAGCTGATGTTTCAATTCCAGAAGTAAACGTTGAATTAAGATCTGAAACTATTGTAGCTAAAACTCGTAAGTTGAAAGCTGTATGGTCTCCAGAATTTGCTCAAGATTTGAATGCATACCATTCAATTGACGCTGAAGCTGAATTAACTTCAATGTTATCTGAGTATATTTCAATGGAAATCGATCTTGAAATTTTATCAATGTTATCTGAAAATGCTTTAACAAAAGAGTATTGGTCAGCTACAATTGGTGAAGTTCATGACGGAACTACTAACGGTGGTGAAGATGACTGGAATGCTGGCGGTACTGCTGCAGCATACAACCAAGGTACTTGGTTCCAAACTTTAGGTACTAAAATACAAAAAGTTTCTAACCAAATTCACGCAAAAACAATGAGAGGTGGAGCAAACTTCTTAGTTTGTGGACCAGAAGTTGCAACAATCCTAGAATCTATTCCTGGATATGCTGCTGATACTGATGGTAACCAAGCATCATTTGCGATGGGTGTACAAAAAGTTGGTGCATTAAACAACAGATTTACAGTTTACAAAAATCCATACATCCAAAAGGATGAAATTATTATGGGCTTTAGAGGAACTCAGTTCCTAGAAACTGGTGCTGTTTATGCTCCATACGTACCATTAATTATGACTCCATTAGTTTACGATCCTACAAACTTTACTCCACGTAAAGGTGTAATGACTCGTTATGCTAAGAAAGTTGTAAGACCAGAATTTTATGGTAAAGTATTTTGTAAAGGTGTAACTACTATTTAATAAATACCCACTATATATTTTTTAGAGAGAGGCTAGTTTTTACTAGTCTCTTTCTTTTTTTAGTAGTATTTTTATATTTATATGTAATAGTATACAACATTTAAATGGAGGTTATTATGGCAAAACAAAACATTGAAAAAACACCACCAAAAGGAAATGTAAAATTTTCAATATCCTTATCAGAGGAACAAAAGTCTGCAAAACAGGCTATGCTGCATCATCCTTATAATTTTATAGTAGGAAAAGCAGGTAGTGGTAAGACACTGTTAGCATGTCAGGTTGCGTTAGATATGTTCTTTAAGAGAATGATTAATAAGATTATTATAACAAGGCCAACTGTATCTACAGAAGATAACGGTTTTTTACCTGGTAGTGAAAAAGAAAAAATGGAACCTTGGTTAGTACCTATTAGATCTAATATGAGAAAAGTTTATAATAAGCCTCTTATACTAGATAAAATGGAAAAAGAAGAATCAATAGAACTAGTTTCACTAGCACACTTTAGAGGTAGAACATTTGAAAACTCAGTAGTTATAGTAGATGAATTTCAAAACCTAACAAGATCACAATTAAGAATGGCATTAGGAAGATTAGGTAAAGGTTCTACAATGATATTTTGTGGAGATAATCAACAAATTGATTTAAAGGATAAGAATTATTCGGCAATAGTCGATGTTTCTAAAATATCTGACTCCGAATATGTGTATAAAAGAATACTGTTGGATAACCATAGGCATCCAGCAATAGACAATGTCTTTGAAATGTTGATGGGTATGTAATTAAATACATTACTTCTTTATATTTATATAAGAATAGTTAACTAATAAGCGGGAAATATATGGCAACTCAAATACCAATCTGGACAGGCACATCTAACTTTTCATCTGGTCAAACACCCTTTGGCTTTTACGATGGAGAAACTTCATTTACTAATGATGTAGACAATACCGCTGCATGGTGTGCCAAAAGATTAGGTTATCCTATTGTTGATATAGAATTACAGTCTGGAAGTTTATATGCTGTATTTGAAGAAGCAATAACGGAATACAGTTCCCAAGTAAACTATTTTAATATAAAGGAAAACTTACTTAATCTACAAGGTGCACCGTCTGGTTCTAATTTGACACATAGAGAAATAACTCCTAATTTTGATAGAATGATAACTTTAGCAAATCAGTATGGAACAGAAGCTGGAGTTGGAGGTGACGTAACATATAAAACTGGTTCTATAACTGTAACACCTGAATCAGGACAAACATATAATTTAGATAATTTATGGGCAAATGTTTCTGAAAGCGGAAATAATATTGAAATAAAGCGAGTATTTTATGAACCTGCTCCTGCAGTAACTAGATTTTTTGACCCTTATGTAGGAACAGGAGCTGGATCTGAACAAATGCTTCAAGGTTTTGGATGGGGACAATACTCACCAGCTGTAAACTTTTTAATGCTACCAATGTATGATGACTTATTAAGGGTTCAAGCTATCGAATTTAACGATTCTGTACGTAAATCTGCATATACTTTTGAACTGATAAATAATGAATTACGAGTGTTTCCAATTCCAACAGCAGAAGCAAAAATTCAATTTCAGTATATTGTAAAAAATGACAGAAAAGATCCATTAAAAACCAATAATGGTTCTATAACAGACTTCTCAAATGCAACCTATAACAACATGCAATACACTGAGATAAACCATGCAGGAAAACAGTGGATTAGAAAATATACGTTAGCCTTGGCAAAAGAACTTTTAGGTAGTATACGTAGTAAATATGGAAGTATACCTATTCCTGGTGGAGAAACTAATCTTGATGGTGATACATTAAGAAACGAGGCAACTTCAGAAAAAGAAAATTTACTAACTCAGCTTAGAGAAGATTTAGAAGCAACAAGTAGAAGAAACATGCTTGAGAGACAAAAAGACGAAGCTGAATTTATGAATGATACATTAAACAGAATACCTTACCCAATTTATATAGGATAATTATGGCATTATTTGGTGGACAAAGAGATATAAGCCTATTTAGAACTTTAAATAGAGAGTTAATAAACGAAATTATTGACACTGAGGTGGATATTTTTAAGGCTGCCATACATGATACAGTTGGAAATTTATATGGAGAAGCATTAAATAAAGTATATATGCAAGGCGTAAGGGTTGCATGTTTAATTGATATGGGTGAAGAAGAATGGTCTAGTGATGAATTTGGAGCAGACGTTAATCACATTACAGAATTTAAGTTTTTGCGAGATGATTTATTACCAGCTGGTAGTATAGGGTCTCCATCAGCAAACGTGGTTTTAGAGGTTGGAGATATAATATGGTGGGATGCAACTTATTGGGAAATAGATGAAGTTCATGAACACCAATATTTATTTGGTAAAAATCCTTCAACAGATAAAGGATTTGTAGACGGAGAAAGAACAGATTCTTTAGGTGGTGAATTTGGCTCAAGTTTCTCAATAATTGTAAAAACTCATGAAACTAGAAAAAGTAAACTAAAATTAGAAAAAATAAGATCTGGTGTAAATAATAGAATATCTAATTTATAATGAAAAAAACCAACAACATATCACACGATAGGGCTAGCCAAACTAGTAAAAATGAGTCAACAGTTAAAGACATTACTATTGGAATTTACGACATTGACGAAGCTATCACATACTACTTCAATCAGGTAATAAAACCCAAGGTAGATGATGGTGATGAAATGATTGATGTTCCTATTATATATGGTTCTCCAGAGCGATGGAAGTCTGTACAAAAAAGTGGAGCATTTAGAGATTCTAAAGGAAAAATACAAATACCTTTAATAATGTATAGAAGAACAGGTTTAGAAAGAGTTGAAGGTATGATGGGTAATAAAATAGATGCGGCCGATCCAACTAATATAGTTAGACAGTTTGCAACTAAATATAACCCTAAAAATAGATATGACAGGTGGAATATATTACAAGGACAAAAACCATCTAGAGAATATTACAATGTTATTATACCAGATTATGTAAAAATTACATATGACGTCGTTGTATGGACAGAATATGTTGCACAACAGAATAAGATTATTGAAGATATAAACTATAATGCAAACTCTTACTGGGGTGAAAAAGACAACTTCAAATTCTTAGCTATGATGGATAGTTTTACTACTGAAAATACATTAGAACAAGGACAAGATCGATCAATAAGGGCTAATTTTCAAATAACTATGAATGGATATATTATACCAGATAGTGTACAAAAAGATGCCACAAACTTTGCAAATAGAACATTTACAGCTAAACAGCTAACAACTACTGAGTTTGTGTTTAGTGATATAGATAAACCAATCAATCAGAACTCTTCAAATGTTAATAAAACTGGTTCGTTGATTGATGAGGGAAATACCCTCGATGCCACAAAAAGGCGGCTTGAAGGAAGTGGAGATCCAGCAAGCAACAAGTTAATAGATAAATATAAACAAAACAAATTCTAGGAGAAAAAAA
>TARA_Y100000385_G_scaffold85550_1_pt1 | contig 20512 bp, 11 predicted proteins | sample TARA_Y100000385 | Tara Oceans TARA_Y100000385 (sample SAMEA2620980) | marine metagenome | biome: marine biome (ENVO:00000447); feature: surface water layer (ENVO:00002042); material: "saline water (ENVO:00002010), including plankton (ENVO:xxxxxxxx)" | depth 5 m
TAGCGCTCATCCATAAGATTCATCGCCCAAATACCTAAAGACCAGCTCGAATTCGGATCGGACAGATCAATATTGACATCAACAAGGTTCGTTGGCTGCACCTCCGACCTGGGCGAGTTCACAATGTTGCCATCCCACTTCTTCGATACATATTTGTATTGGATTGAGGATCGCAGCTCTAAACTCTGGATTTGAGCGGTGTATTCCAAACCTAAATTAGCAGTCGTTTCAGGCGAGTTTTGCAGCGTCTGCCCTGCGAGATCGAGGTTATCCGCACCGTAGATAAAATCCTTGTATTCAGCGTTGAGGAGCCCCAGTGACGCGTTAATTCGAAGGCTGTTAGTCGGCATCCACAGAAGATCCACCTCCAGGCCAGATGTTTCCGCATTGGCCGCATTAAGAATCGTGTTGCCGTTGACGGTGTTGCCGAAGGCATCCTCAGTGAAGTAGATATTAGCCAGCTGCATGTCGTCGTATTCATTAAAAAACGCCGCCGCATTGAGCCGCAAAGTGCGGTCGAGCAACTCTGTTTTTATGCCGATCTCATAGGTATCCACATACTCCTCATCGAAGGGACCTGAGTCTTCCGGAATGACAATACGACCCACAAAACCGCCCGATTTGAAGCCTCGGGCATAGTAGCCGTAGACCATCATGTCCTCATTTAATTGGAAATCCAGCCCCAGCTTGCCGCCTACGTTACTCCAGGACTCGCCTTTGGTCACCGGCACATCGCCGAGGAACACTTCATACTCACCCGGCGTTCGATTAGCACCCTCGCCCTGCAGGTCTTCGGCGATCCCGCGCGTGCCAAAAAAGTTTGAGACAGTGGTATAAAAATCCTGCTCTTCCGATGTGTAGCGAAGCCCTAACTGCAACCGCAGCCGGTCGCTGATGTCGAAATAAGATTGGGCAAAGAGAGAGTAGGTTTCAGTACTGCCGCCGTACTCGGTCAGCTGCCGAAATCCGGGCACCCATCCTATGCGAAAATCCTGAAAGTGATCGTAGCTATAGTCGGCGTAAAACCCACCCACCATGATGGTAAGGCTATCCGATAGATCCATATTCAGCCTCAGCTCCTGAGAAAACTGATCTCCGGACGTGAGGCGCTCGGTATCGTCAATAAAGGCAGGCGTGAAATCCTGATCGTTAGTGTCGTGTAGCTCGAAATCTTTAAAGCCGGTGATCGAGGTGACTTCGCCAAGTCCAGTATCCCAACTCATATGCAGGGTTGCCGCATGCGTGTCCATATCTGAGACGCCGGTCACGTCACTATTTGCTGACAAGTATTTGTCCGGTGCGCGACAGCGAACATTGGCTTGGACACAAGGCTGCTGATACATCGGTGCGACAGCCGAATTTGGCTGGCCTTCCGAAGGGAAAACAGTACCGGGAGCCACGTAGGTAATTTCGCCCGGCAAGCTGCCACTTACCGTATCTTGAACGCCATCGCGATGCCGAACCACTGACGCGATTAATCGAGCGGTAAAGCCAGAGTCGTTTTCAAAGAGTAACTGGCCTCTTAAGCCTGAGCGATCGCGCGACCCCATCGTGGTGCCGTCAACAATATTGGTGACGTAGCCCTCACGGTCTTCGCTGGTTCCAGTAATTCTCGCCGAGAGCTGGTCAGTAATGGGGAAATCAACCGCCGCTTTGATCTCAGTCAGATCGTAGTTGCCAATTCCAATATCCACTTTTGCGCCCAACTCTCCGCTCGGTGCGGTGTTGACGACCTGCACCACACCACCCGTGGCATTGGCACCAAACAGTGTGCCCTGTGGTCCACGCAAAACCTCAACCCGCTCTATGTCGAACGTATCTAGAAATGAGGTCATATTAAAAAATTGCGGAACACCATCCTCAACAATCACTACTGTGGTCCCGCCGTTGGGGTCCGGCTCAATGACGCCCATACCGCGTATATTAAAAGCGGAACCATGCGATACGTTGGCGAACGAGTGCACCTGCAGATTCGGGATATAGCCTTGAAGCGACTCTAGCGTCGTCGCATGCATTCGGTCCATTTGATTACCCGATAAAGCCGATACCGAGATCGGAACATCTTGAAGCGACTCTGACCTTTTCTGAGCGGTCACAATCACCTCTTCGAGCCCAGCACTTGCATCTGACTCCTGGGCAACAGTGAACGGCGATAGCAGCAGTGCACTAGCGACCATCGTGTTTATTATCGTTTTGTTACTGTTATCAAATTTCATCTTGGTATCTTCCCTCTTGGAGCAGTCCATAAAGTGCGCCCGGGGTGGGCGTCCTGTTTTTTTTTCAGACAAAATACAATGACACTGGGCCATGATGCACCTCGCCTCTGAGCAACCCCCTATTCGATCGAAATGCCAGTCTTAAACCTTCCCACAGTACTTACGCGATGCCAAACGCACCCAAGATCGCTATCACGCGTTTGTCCCGACCGGCGTTCAACGGACTCCTATCGACTTTGGCCAGCGCCTCTACAGCAAAGTGGCCTTTCGTATTGAGTTGCAATTATCGTGCCAAATTATTTTTGCGGATCCTGCTCCCACGAAACGCCCTGAAAACGTGCATCGAGTTAACGAAGCGAGTGAACCGATTAGATATGTCGGGTCATTTCGCAACATCTGTTGCGGCCTCACGCAACAGATGTTGCGCTATTCGTGCCGAAGAGGGGTAAAAGCCGGCTGCGATGAGTGCCGCAACCGAAGTGAGGGGGTAGCTGCTAATCAGGATCCAAATAGCGCCAAATCATGCTGGGAGGCTAGCGCTCAGGTAACGCAAAAGCGACCACAGCATCGCCGAGATCAGTTTGCATTGAGACGTGTCCTCCGGCGGGGATCACCACATATTGCTTGCCTGTTTTAGGTGACACATAGGTCATCGGACCCGCTTGTCCGCCGGCAGGTAGCCGACCCCGCCACAATTCAGCGCCAGTTTCGGTATCAAACGCGCGCAAAAAATTATCAATGGTGCCACTGACGAACGTCAGCCCGCCGCGGGTCACCGCTGTGCCACCAAGATTGAATACACCGGTCGGAAACGCCAGCCCAAACGGCGCATGACCATCGGTGGTACCAATCGAACGCTTCCAAAGCACAGAGCGCGTGGTGAGGTCTACCGCCGTCAATTCCCCCCAAGGCGGTTGATGACAGGGAAATCCGAGGGGCGATAAAAAAGGATTACTGGTAATGCCGTATGGCGTCCCCTTCAACGGATACGCCGCACCTTCCACGTCGGCGGCGGCACTGACCATGCCACCTGAATCTGCATCGTCCGAAGCACTACCCAAATCACTGCCCCAGAGGCTGAATCCAAGCTCATCGGCCTGCTCTCTGGTGTATAGCACTTGTAAAAACGGCATCCCGGTGCTGTTCACCAGCATTAAGTTTCTCTCTTTATCAATAGACACGCTGCCCCAATCAACCGCCCCAAAATTACCCGGGTTTTGGATGGTTCCCTGGAGGCTCTGCGGTGTGAAAAGGCCTTCATATCGCCTCTTCTTGAACGCGATGCGGCACCACAATTGATCGAACATGCTACCGCCCCACATTTTCTCTTCGCTCAAATCGGCCGGCGCAAAGCTCGGAAAACCTACAGAGAATGGCTGGGTGGGCGATAAGAATTCGCCTTCCACTGGGTTTTGAGGCACCGGCTTCTCAATGACCTCTGTCAGGGGCTCGCCAGTGCGGCGATCAAGCACAAAAACGTCGCCCCATTTGGTTGCAGTGATCAAGGCGGGAGCGGAAGTGCCATCTTCCAATGGAAAATCCAACAAGACCGGTTGCGCGCCGACGTCATAGTCCCAAATGTCGTGGTGCACAGTTTGAAAGCTCCAGCGGACATTTCCTGTCGCAGCGTCTAGCGCCACGATTGAGCTGGGATAGCGATCTTGTTCAGCGGATCTAAACCCGCCAAAAAAATCGGGCGGGACATTACCGGTAGGCAAATAAACAAGGCCCAGCGCCTCATCGGCGCTGATAACCGACCACACATTTGCGGTGTTAAGAGGATAAGACTCTCCCTCTCTTAGCAGCGCGTGGGCCGTCGCTCGTAGCACATCCCACGCCCATACCAACTCACCCGTGTGCACGTTGTAGGCGCGAACCACCCCCGGAGGCTGTTGGGTAGATTGGTTATCCATAATGAAGGAGCCAACCACAGCGATGTCGCCGATAATTGCCGGCGGCGAGCTCACATAATGGTGTCCCGGCATGACCGTGCCGAGCCCGGTTGTTAGATCGACTTCGCCATCAACGCCAAAGTCGGGACATGGAATGCCTGTTTTGCTATCCAATGCCAGCAGCCGATCATCAACAGTCCCCATCAGCAACCGGCTCGCGCAGACTGAATCAGCGGATTGTGAGCGATGATGCGATACACCTCGACAAACGAAGAAGGGGATTTTTTCCCGATTTACCTGTGGATCAAAAGACCAGTTCTCTGTCCCAGTATCGCCGTCGATACTGAATACCCTGTTACTGGGTGAGCAAAAAAACAAGTCTCCCTCGATCTCGATGGGCGTGGATTGAAAAGTAATTTGCGTTGCTGCATCTTCGTCTGTGTGAAAGGTCCACGCAGGCACAAGCTGGGCGACATTGTTGCGGTTAATTTGATCTGCGGCGCTATAGCTATCGCCATCAGCAGACGCCCCATAGTGGGTCCACTGCGGTGCCTTGCCTTCACTACTTAGCATCAGACCAAGCCCGGGCTGCGGCGTAAATTGAGCGTTGACCGCCCCTGTTATGAGGCTCAATACATAAGCCGACAAAATGATGGGCGACACGAAGGCCCGTTTTGGCGTGATTTGCAGGTCCCTTCGCACCGGGGTTAACAGCAAGCCCAATAACAACGCCATGGGTACCGTGAAGCGCGGCAGCAGTGCCCAAAGGTTAAAGCCACTTTCCACAATCGCCCAGACAAGCGTCACGGCGGCAAAGCAACAGTACAGCCAATAGCCCGCTGCCTCTCGCCGCCAGATCCACACACTGCTGATGATTAAGGCAAAACCACTCGCTACGTAGTAAAGAGATCCGCCAAGCAGGGCTAACTGAGCACCGCCAACCATCAAAACGATACCCACTCCCAGCAGCAGCACAACGACCAGCTTGGTCAGTATATTCAGCTGACTCATGATCCACTGCCACCATCACAAACCGTCATAGTCTACTCCTCAACGTGCGCCATGTTTTTCTGTCCACCGCTCCGAACTTATTTTGCGACGTCGCCCACACGCTTATACCGCGCCTTGCGGTCATACACCGCATCGTCAAGGCGGCTCCCGAAAAGCGAGTCGGGCATCATTTGGTAATAGGGGTCTTGGGTGGGGGTCGTCCGACTCCAGTCCACGCGCTCGGAGCGGTAGCTTATCTTCCAGACCCCGTCGCGACGCTCGTAACGGTCAAGGTAACGCCCCGCCACGATCAGGTCATCGAAACCTGTGTCGGATTTCACCTTGTGATAGGCCTGAAAATACACCTCGCCGAAGGCCTCGTCTCCTTCGATTTCAAGCAAGGTGTTACCGATCATGTGCTGGTTCGATTCGTGCTCGCGCAAAGCGGTAACGGCAAACACGATAAAGGTCGGGGCATCGCCATTGATAAAGCCGTATTCACAGTAGGCGTCCTCCCAGAACACCGAGAGCAACAACTCGGCGTCCGTTCGATCCAGCCCCCGCATGTACCGACAGGAAAGCTCGTAGATCGCCTGCTTAGCGACGAGTGTCTGTAGGGTCTGATCCATGCTCTGAACCTCTCGATCGGGTGGACGGATTGATTCGGAGCATCGTTATCTACATCCCGCGACAGATCAACCGTTTTGACTGTTATCCGGCTACCTGTGAAAGCCGCGTTACCGAAAGCGCTCACCTTGTGCGCGCGGCGCCCACTTTACGATATGGGGCCGGGCCGGACGCCGCTTGTCGTCTCGCCGTGGCCTGCGCATACTCTGCGTATGCCTGCGAACTGTAAGCCGATAAGACGAAGAAGCCGGAGCCCCCGAGAGAATGGCAGATCCCGATCATAAACCCGGAGATGCGCGAGCGCATGGCGAGACGATCGCCCGCATTCTGGCCTCCGACGCGCAGCCCGCTCCCGCGCCGCTGACCGCGGAAGCCTACCGCTTCCTTGGCGATACCGACCTGCCAGCAAGCCGCTACACCTGCCAGGCGTTCTTTCAGCAGGAACTAAGCAGTATGTGGTCCCGCTGTTGGCAATGGGCCTGCCGCGAGGAACACATCCCAGAGGTGGGCGACCATTACGTTTACGACATCGGGCCTCACTCGGTGATCGTGGCGCGGATCGCAAACGACGAAATCAAAGCGTTCATTAACAGCTGCACTCACCGGGGGACACGCCTGCTGGGCGAAGAAGGTGCCGGTCACGGCCAGGGTTTCAGCTGCCCTTTTCACGGCTGGTCATGGCATCTGGATGGCGCACTCAAAGATGTACCGGGACGCTGGGACTTCCCTCACGTCTGCGAGGCATCTCACTCGCTACAGCCAGTGGCCTGCGAATCCTGGCAGGGGTTTGTATTTATCAACCTTGATCCTGATGCCTCACCGTTACACGAACAGCTCGATGTGCTCCCCAACCATTTTGCGCACTTCCCGCTCGATCAACGCCGAATTCGCCTGCACGTGCAAAAGGTGCTGCCGGCTAACTGGAAGGCAGCACAAGAAGCGTTCATGGAGGCCTACCACAACTTCACAACTCACGACTCACCCACCGGGGCAAACACGCAATACGATATATTTGGCCCTCATGTGAGTCGCTTTATCCACAATATTGCGCATTACTCTCCCGAATCGCTCTCTGACTATCCTGGCGAAAAGTGGCGGGCGCCGCCTCTCACTGAACAAGAGCTACTGGCGAGTCTTCCGGTTACCCAACGTGCCCTGGCAGAGGGCGAAACCGCCCGCGCGGCAGGCGCCCAACTGTTACGCGAGGAGATGGGCAGCCAGCTTGGAGTCGACTTCTCGGCGGTGTCTGACAGCGAAATGCTTGACTCGATTGAATATCACCTTTTTCCCAACGCGTTTTTCTTTCCCGGCATGCTCATTTCCATGGCCTATCGGTTCAGGCCACTCGGTGATGATGTCGATCGCTGCTTATTCGAGATTGTAATGTTGGAGCCGCTCCCCGATGGCGCCACACACCCAGACCCGCCGGAACCTGTTTACCTGAATGTAGAGCAGTCCTATACCGAAATAGACGAACTAGCGTGGTTGGGGGCCGTTTATGATCAAGACACTGGCAATTTGTTGCGGCAGCAACAGGGACTTAAAACCACCCGCAAAGGCATCACGCTGGGCAACTACCAGGAAGCGCGCATCCGACGCTTCCATCTCACGCTGGATGACTACCTAGGACACCAAAACACGACGTAAAGCACTTTGGGGTGTCCGGACACCGGTTCTGCACTTAAACTGATCGGCCCCTTGATTGCGTATAAGACACCACAGCATCCCACGGAGCACTGCATCATGAAACTCGGCTTTCTTCTTGGCTACTCGGGCAAACACATTCACATTCCCCTAGATCTCGTTAAGCAAGCAGAATCGATGGGTTACGACTCGGTGTGGACCGCAGAGGCTTACGGTAATGACGCGGTGACCTCGGCCACCTGGGTACTGGCCAATACCAGCAAGATCCGCGTTGGTACCGCGATAATGCAGATGCCCGCGCGGACACCTGCCATGTGCGCGATGACTGCGATGTCTCTTGATCAGCTCTCCGGTGGGCGCTTTATAGCCGGCCTTGGCGCATCAGGTCCGCAAGTCGTTGAGGGCTGGCACGGGGTGCCCTATGGCAAACCAGTGACCCGGACCAAGGAATATATCCAAATCATGCGCAAAATCTTTGAGCGCGATGGCCCTGTTGAGCTCGATGGCAACATGTATCAGCTACCCAATAAAACTGAGGGAACCACGGGCCTCGGCAAGGCACTCAAGTCGATTCTGGCCGCCGCGAAAGATATCCCCATCTACACCGCTTCAATCACCCCCGCGGGGCTGCGCTGCGCGGGCGAAGTGGCCGACGGCGTATTTCCGGTATGGATGGACCCCAATAAATACAGTGTCTTAGGCGATCCTATTGAAGAAGGCTTTCAGAAAGCGGGCAATGGCAAAAGCCTCAAAGATTTTGACGTTGCACCCTTTGTTTCGGTGGCCCTTAACGACGACCTGGATGCCGCTTATGACTCACTGAGGCCGTGGCTGGCGCTGTATATCGGCGGCATGGGCGCCAAAAATAAAAACTTCTATCATGGCTACGCCACCCGCATGGGTTACGGGGACGCCGCCGACCAAATTCAGGAGCTATACCTCAGCGGCAAAAAGACCGAAGCCGAGGCGTGTGTGCCCAACGCACTGCTCGACGAGGTCTCTTTGATTGGCCCGCGCGAACGGATTATCGAACGCCTCCAGCCATGGAAGGAGGCGGGCAAACGCGGCGAAGTGGGTAGCATGCTACTCGGTGTTCAGGACCCGGCCGTGCTCGAGCTATTTGCACAGGAAATGCTCTAGCGCGGCGCGCTCATGCTGAAAGATATCGACGGTCGGTGCCTGTGTGGCGACATCCACTGGGAGGCCTCTATAGACCCTGAACGGGTCGGCGTCTGCCACTGTAACGATTGTCAAACCGTGGGCGGATCGGCTTTTCAGTTCACCACAAGGGTAGCGCGCCATCACTTCACTGTGCTTAGCGGCGCTCTGACTGTTTACGAGAAAATCGCAGAAAGTGGCAACCCCAGAGCCATGAGTTTTTGCGGACGTTGTGCCACCATGATCCACACTGGCAACACCGATGACACAGGCCTACTGTCGCTTCGCCTCGGCGGGTGCCGCCAGAGACATGAGTTCATGCCCCGGTTTCAGATTTGGTGTCAGTCGGCTCTGAGCTGGGCCACATTTCAGAGCGGCATCAAAGTCCCGGCCCAAGAATTACCGGCTAAATAGTCGTTATAGGACATCCCCAAGGCGGTCCCTGCAAAACCCCCGTAAGCTCAAGACATCGATTACAGGTGCTCATCCAGAAACGCCAAATAAGCCTCCGCAGCGGTAATACGGTTTTCGCGCTTGCGAAAGCCGTGGCCCTCATCTTCAAACAGCACGTATCGCACCGGCACACCGTTATTGCGCACTTTTTCTACCAGTTCATCACTTTCTACTTGAAGTACCCGTGGGTCATTAGACCCCTGCACTACCAGCAGTGGCTTGATAATGTTCTCTGCGTGAAAGAGCGGTGAAATTCGCGTCAAGCGATCAGAATCCGTTGCCGGATCCCCCAATTCGTCATAGAGCGCCGTGCGAAACGAACCCCACCAGTCGGGAATAGAAGTCAGGGTTCTCAACCAGTTAGTCACACCAAAAATGTTAATACCAACCTGAAATACGTCGGGTCTGAACGCCAGCGCTGCGGCAACCATATAGCCACCGTAGGATCCGCCCATAACCCCTATGCGATCGCCATCAACCCAGTCCAAACCACCCAGATACCCATGCGCTGCTACCACATCGTCGAGATCGTCCTCACCGTGCCGCTTGTCATCTAAGTGGAAAAACGTTTTGCCGTAACCACTGGATCCGCGATTATTGATGCTGAATACGGCGTAACCATGGTTCAGTAAGTACTGAATGTCAGCGCGGTAGCCCTTCCTGCTTTGGCCGCCTGGCCCGCCATGAACATTGATCATCATGGGCACCGGCTGATCGGCACTCGCTTTTTTGGGTTTGTATAACAACCCAGGTACCTGCAACCCGTCAAAACTCGGGAATCGAATCACCTCGCTGGCGACCAGGTGCGTTTGATCAATTGCTGCATTTAACGCTGTCGTGAGCCGAAGAGGTTCGCCACCGATCGGCAGAAAAAAGAGTTCCGTTGGGGAGGTGTCGCTGTTAACACCAAGAGAAAGCGACGCTTCATCTCGACTAAAGCGAACTTGCGAAATGTCGCCTTTGGGAAGCATACCCATCTGCATCTCTACCCCTGCCTCCCTGTCAAGCACTCGCAGCGAGGTTCTCGCATCTTCATTGATGGCCACTACCCGGTAGCGACCAGAGTGAGAAAAATCAACAGATACCACGTCCCAGTCGGCCGCATATTCCAGTGTTCTCTCCCCCGTCTCAAGCTCTAGAGACCAGGCCTGAGTGAATTCTCCAAACTGATCGGTGGCGTAAATCAACGCCGTGCTATCGGGGGAAAATCCGAATACTGAATGACTTACCGACGCTTCGTGAGGCGTGATATTGATCAGCTCAGGTTCCTCTGCCGCGACATCGACCAAAAAGAGATCGCTGTCTGTATTACTGTTGTTGCGAGTTAATACGACCCATCTGCCATCGGCACTGACGTCGTTCAGTTCAAGCCCCTCTTCGTTGGTGTAAATCAGCTGTCTTTGATAGTCATCAGCGCTGTACCGATAGACATCAAAAGCCGCGCTGTCCCGTTCATTCGTAAACGCGAAAAAAGCCGTGTTATCAGCTGACCAGCCCATAAACCCTGCCTTAAGCTGCTCTCCGGGCGTCAAATCAATCGCCTCTCCCGTTGAGGTTTGCACATAAACGTGCGTGAGCTCATCGCCGTTACCATCCTGGGTATACAAAAATCGGTCGTCGCCTGGAAACCAGCCCACCGCGTACATGCCCGAGTCAGTGGAGAAGGTCAGCGGTTCTCGAGCGCCACTTTCTGTATCCAACCGGTAAACATTAAAAATACCCGTTTCATCGCTGCTGATCAGCAAGTCGCCGGATTGCGCCGAAAAAGCAGTGCGCGAGTCGCGTGCAGAAATAAAACGGGTCGTTTGAAAAAAAGTCGCCGCTGGGTAGGTGGCGATATCCGCAACATTAGTGAGCGGTGCCTTTTGACCACAGGCAGTGACCAAAAGGAGCGACGCCGCAATGGCTAGCCATGACTTTTTCATTATGAATTTCTCCGTTTCACTCACAGCCAATGTAACAGGCACTCCACCTCAAGAGAAACCGACCCAAGGTCAGCGCACACATGATGTCTGTTACCTCAAAACTAATCTTCCGCCACTTCGATAATGTTGTCATCGCCCTTACGATCAACAAACTTACTGTAAGGGTCGACCCCCACATACAGGGGGCGCTCGTCTGTCACAATTGATACCGTTTGCCGCCCTGATTTCATCGATTTAAGTGTCATTGAGAGCACGTTCACCGCTTCCAATGCGTCATAATCCGGTCGCTTGGTAAAGGCTCCCACATCCACCCAATTATCGAATTCGGCGTCTCGCTCCACACCCTTACCATCCGCGTAATGTTTGTTGACCGCGACGGTAAACGTTGTCTCGAACCCGCCATCAGGCAGCGCCCGCGCCGTGGCATCAGATGCACTGAAGTCATAGAGCGTGATCTCCTCCAGTAAATCTGAGACCAATCTACGCTCAGCGTCATCGCGCGCCAATTGCTTGAAACCATTCACCAGATCTGTCGACGTGGCAAAAGGCTGGCTCTTGAAACGATATTGAGCCAAGAGCTCTGCAAGCATCAGATTAACCCGCTCTTCACCTAAGCGGTCCTGAAGCAGATACATGACGACCGCGCCCTTCCGATAGTGAATGTAACCCTGATTCTCGACGCGATTCAGAGGCAGTTCTTCGATCACTTCACCTCCACGAGCGGACAAATAGGCGTCCAACTCATACTTCAGGAACCGACGTATCTGCTCTTCGCCGTACATCTGCTTCATGACCATTAGCGCCGAGTACTGCGCCATCGTTTCTACCAATACCGTCCCACCCTGCATATAGGCACTGATCAATTGGTGAGCCCAATATTGATGGCCGTACTCATGGGCCGTTACGTAGGTCACATAGTCAATATCATTGTCTTCGGCGGCATTGGCGATAAAACCAATACGCTCAGAATAGGGCACGGTACCGGCGAAAGCCTGAGCAAAACTGGCATACCCGGGAAATTCGATGATTCGTGCGTAATCAAACTGATAGGGACCAAAGCTTGCTTGATAATAATCAAGCGATACCGCCATAGCATCCAGCATTCGCTCAGCGTTAAATCCGTGCTCGGGGTGATGATAAATCTCAAGGGAAATGCCATCGTGCTGTCGCGCCGTGATCGCGTAATCAGCCGACTGTATAGAGAAGAATCCCAATATCGGGTTGCTGGACTCAAACCTCACCACGCGCCGACCCTCCTCCATACGATCAGCCGTAATGCGCCCGGGAGCAATCGGCACCTGAGTGCCGCTAGTGGTCACCGTAATATCTGACATCACCCAGTCGACATTGCCTATATAGTTTCGTTCGCGAGCCGCTTCATCTTCCAGTTTTGGCATCCGCAGTTCGGCGGGCAGGTCGTACTTGCGTCGGGTCGTGCGATCCTTCAACAACACAGAGCGGTCAAAACCAAACTGAGGGGCGAATTCAGAATTATTCAGAAAGGTGCCATTGCTGACTAATCTCGAATCATCGCCGCTTGTCCTGAGCGCCTTGTGAAGGCGCTCTGATCGGAAGCTTATTGTCATTTCTTCGTCTGGAAGCATCGGCTTTTCAAGTGTGAAAATCTGATAGCCGTAGTCCTCCGACTCATCAAGACTAAGTGTGCTTCCCGGAATATCTATATTGAGCAAGTCACTGTAGGCATCCTGAAACACGACGTGAAGTTCGGTAATGGGTTCCCCTGTATCGTTGGTCAGGAGATAAATACCCTCAAAGAATGCCTTCCCCGCTTCCGGGTATAGATCGACTTTCAGATCAACATCCACAACCGAAGGCTGTCTAATGCCCTCGTATTGAAGAAATGCTTTTTCATAATCAGCGAGCTTTTCCTCCAATTCGTCGCTCGTCACATATTCATTGATGACATTCATCTGATGAAACAGCCAAGCGCCCGACACCGCCGATATCATGAGTCCACACAGCGCCACCAAGGCCGGCTTGCCTTTAAAGCGAGCGGGAACACGACGCATCTGCGACGAAATTGAGATGCCAACACCCCGACGCCAAAATAGGTACGACAAAACAGAGATCATCAAGCAAACACCCGTCCAATAAAGACGTAACCACCATGATTTGCTTCCTCCAAGCTCTGCTCCATTCATATCGGAAACGCGAACGAAGCCAGTCTCGCCGAAGTTGTAGAGCGGATGTTCAAATCCAATAGACACCAGTGTGATGGAGGCGACGAGGTAAATAGCCATTAGCCCCCATCCCACGTACTTGCTGGGGCTGAGCGACTGAAGAAAAACCGCGAGAATAGCCATCATCAACATGTCGATAGAGAACGGCAGTACGAACCAGAAAAAGTACTTATCCAGCTCCAGCGTAAAGTAACCTCGGGCGATTTGAACCAGCATAGCCGCTAACACCGCAATGCATAGGGTAGCGATCAATACCAGGCTGACCGCGACGACCTTTGGTACGAAGTAAGCCCAGTTGGGCAGGGCCGTTGAATCAATTATCTCGTTCATACCTCGTTCGCGATCGCGCCACACCAATTCGCCCGCAAAGTAGATAGCGATAATGATGGGGATGATCCCAAAGGACCCCAAAAGAGGGAGCACCAGCGCAAATGTCATCGGTACCGAGGGAGTTCCATACAACTCGTTGGCAAACCACAGTGCGCCACCGGAATTGGTCAGCCCTAAGAGAATCAAAACAAAGAAAGCCGGGCTTCGAAAAATCAAGCCGGTCTCCAGTCGAGTGCGCGCAATCAGACGAGGCCAGGCAGCCGCCGCTTGCGACGGCGCCGGCAACGCTGCTACCACACTGGGGGCGACACCCACCTCTCTCTGCTTCTTGGCGGATTCCTTTCGTAATTGGCGCGGAGACAACCCTTTTTCTGAAAAGGAGTAGCGCCACAAAGCAACCAGCAACGCCACTAGGGACAGCCCAATAACCAGTAGCCGGTTGTAGAGTAGTGATCCCTCAACGTTGGTAACCAGATTATTGCTTTCCTCCGCGCTCCAGTAGCGGGTGGTTTCGGCGAAGGCACCCAGACCAAATGGCTCAAAAAGCGCTATCGTATCTCGATACTCCGGTTGGCTACCCGCAAGGCCCGTGAGCAGAAAGTAAAGCACGAGAAACACCACGACACCGACGTAGCTCAACATCATAGAGCGGGCTACGCAGGCCACCGCAAAAAATATTGCTGAAGTAATCAACACATTGGGCACAGCAAACACCAGAAACGCATGCAGATAATGGGCCAACACCGTCGTGCCGAGGGTCTCCTGATCCAGCCACGGCATGAAAGAACCGATCAGCATAGCCAGCGGTATCGCGGCGAAACCCATGAGAGCCGCAAAAAACGCACCGGAGAAACGACCGAGCAAGTAATTAAACTTGCTCACCTGAGTTGAGCGCACCATTGGCCCAAAGCCACTCTCGTCATCGCGCACCACTACATTGGCAACAAAAGCCGTGGTCGCAAACATATAAAAGAGCGACATGATGAGGACCGTCTGCGCAATCGCATAAGGGCTGTTCACATGAATATTGCCTCCGGACCCGATCTGGATATCTTCTAGCGTGACCGCGCCGAAGGTCAGCAGGAAAAAAATCAGTGCCGTAACAATGAAGACAGGATTGCGGAGCTGGTAGCCGAGCTCAAAACGAAATATAGATCCGAACATCAGTGTTCCCCTACCCCTCGACAACCGGCTGATCTGACTCTGCCCTGGATCTCGCCAACGTGGTGAAGTAAACGTCTTCTAGCCCGCCGTCGACGCTCTCAAAGTTTTCCCCAGGATCTGCTTCTGACAATACGTGAATCACACTGCGGCCCGCCTGAAGTCGGCTTGAAATAATATGGAAACGCTCCGCGTAGACAGCCATTTCTGCACGCGCAATAGTTTTCTCCCAAATGCTACCGTGGGTATCAGATATCAGGTCGCCGGGAGAACCCTCAAGCTGAACTTGGCCTGAGACAATGACCGCCATGCGCGGACACAAGTCGGCAACATCCTCGACGATATGCGTAGAGAGAATCACCACGACACTCTCGCCAATCTCGGCCAGTAAATTCAGAAAGCGGTTGCGCTCTTCTGGGTCAAGGCCCGCAGTAGGCTCATCAGTAATAATGAGATCAGGATTGCCGATCAAGGCCTGTGCAATGCCGAATCGTTGCCGCATGCCACCCGAGAATCCGGCGATCGCTTTTTTGCGCGCATCCCACAGGTTCACTTGGGCCAGCAATGTTTCCACCGTATCTTTGCGTTCTGCCTTCGTCGCGATCCCTTTTAGCACGGCCATATGATCCAACAAGTCGTAGGCCGTGACCCTTGGATAAACGCCAAAGTCCTGAGGGAGATAGCCCAATCGCGCGCGGATTTTTTCGGGTTCAGATTCAATATCAATGCCATCAAAAGTCATGGAGCCACTAGTGGGCGTTTGCAGCGTTGCAATCGAGCGCATCAGCGTAGACTTACCGGCTCCGTTGGGGCCTAGTAGCCCAAACATCCCCTTGGGAATTTCAAGATTGATCTCATTCAGTGCACGTGTCCCATTGGGATAAACGTGCGTTACTCCGTTTAGCGAAAGCATATTCGTTACGTCTCCTTAGCTGCTTCTTACTTCCAAATGCCCTTGTTATCCACCCAACGGATTTGCACCGCGTAGCAATAGGCGGCAGCAAAACCGCCAGCCCCCGCAAGGAAATATTCAGTACTCAGCATAAAACCGGCCAAACTGCCTGCTATGCCCCCAACGAGGCTTAATATTTCAAAGCGAAAAGCCACTTTTCTGTCGCGAATGCCCCAAAACCCCAGCCGAACCCATAACGGTGCGCTGGCCCATTCCTCAGTATTTTTATCGATCACAATAATCTCTCCTGTCAGAAGCTCAATTTCGACCTCAAAAACGGCGGCGAGAGATTTCAACGTTTCAAGACTAGCGCTCTGTCCAGATTCAATTCTCTGAACGGTTCTCAGACTCACGCCCGCAAGGATCGCCAACTGCTCTTGCGAGTAATGGTTTTGTTTACGCAATTTCTTGATCACATCTGATGACCTCTGCTGCCGTCCGAATAAGATTGGATCAAATTGGTGACTATGCCTACGTCACAAGGCTGACACCCCCACGTCATCGAGGCGACAGCCGTTCTTTCCTGTCACCTCGGCCCGCGAAAATACTGAAGAGACCTAATCAGTGAGCAAGAACGTCGAAGAGACAGTCGGGCACATCCCTCGTTGCCCGACGCTGGCAGTGTCCTTTAGACGCGTTCGATAATAATCGCCGGCGCCATGCCGCCCGCAGCGCACATGGTAATCAGCGCGTAGCGTCCGCCTTGGCGCTCAAGCTCATCGAGTGCCGTGCCCACTAATATTGAGCCAGTCGCGCCGATGGGATGACCAAGCGCCATCGCACCACCATTGATGTTGACCTTGTCGCGGTCTAAATCGAGCTTGCGAATGAAGCGCTCAGCCACCACTGAGAAAGCCTCATTGATTTCCCACACATCGATATCATCTTTGGTGAGTCCGGCTTTCATCAACACCTTCTCTGCCGCTGGCACTGGCGCATTCAACATCAGCGTAGGGCAGTCGCCCATGTTTGCCGTCGCGACAATCCGTGCCCGAGGGGTCATGCCATTTTTTTCCATGTAAGCCTCTGAGGCCAGCAACAACGCCGCCGCGCCGTCGACCACGCCAGAAGAATTGCCCGCATGATGAATGTGATTAAATTCAGCGATCTCGGGATATTTCTGCTGGATCAGAGCACCGTAAGTGGTGCCCGCCTCGTCAACGGGCACGTCCCGCACCACGCTAAACACGGTTTTCAGCTCTGACAAACCCTCTTTGGTGGTCTCGGGGCGAGGGAACTCCTCGTGATCGAGGGCCACTGTACCGTCGGGATTTGCTACCGTGACCAGAGACTTGTCGAAACGGCCCTCGGCAATCGCCCGCGCCGCGCGCGCCTGACTCACCAACGCCAAATTATCAACCGCATCGCGATCAATACCCTCAAGCGTGGCAATGGCATCTGCACACACACCCTGCTGCGACTGTGGATGCATGGCGCGCAGTTCTAAATTGCCCGAATCGATCATGGGGGGCTTGGCTGGATCCGCAATCTGACCGTGATAGCTCATCATCTCCGTACCACCCGCAATCACCAGATCTTCCATACCCGACATGATCTGCGCCGCGGCGAGGTTCACCGTGGTAATGCCTGATCCGCAAAACCGATCTAACGTCACGCCAGAAGAGCGCACATCGTAACCCGCATTCAGTGCCGCCATCCGGCCCAAGTCGCCGCCCTGCTTGCCGGTTTGTGAGGACGTGCCCCAGATAATATCGTCGACCTCTGCCGTGTTGAGATCGTTCCGCTGTGCCATGGCTGCGAGCACAGTTGATCCCAAATAAGACGGATGCAGGTGCGCGAGCGCGCCTTTACCGACTTTGCCAATCCCCCTGGGGGTGCGACACGCATCAACTATATAGGCATTACCCATTGAACGTTCTCCCAAAATTCAACTTCGGCGCAAGTCAGCGCCCGTTATTGCTCCTCATGGCTGCGGGGCAACCAAAGAGCGTCGCACGCTACGTGGCACGATCTCGTGGGTCAAGTGGCTGACACCATTTCACGCAGGTCGGTTTTAAGAATCTTGCCGATATGACTCCGCGGCAACTCATCGAGTTGCTTGAGCGCCAAGATCCGCTGAGTCTTGCCCAATTCAGCATTGGTGCGCGCGCACAATGCCGGCAGGTCCAGCTCTTTGCCCCCAGCCGCCACCACAAAGCCTAACGGTGTCTCGCCCCACTCCTTTGAGGGCACGCCAATCACGGCTGCATCCACCACATCGGGTTGTTTGAGCAAAACCTCCTCGAGATCGCGTGGATAAATATTGAAACCCCCAGAAATAATCATGTCCTTGGAACGACCGAGCAAGGTCACAAAGCCCTCATCGTCAACGCGGCCGATATCGCCCATACGTTGCCAACGCCCACCCATTTCGTCGTACCAGCTGGCTTCCGCGGTTTTCTCGGGCTGGTTCTGATACCCCGACATCATGGTGGTGGAGCGCCCCACTAGCTCCCCAATTTCCCCTGTGGGAAGCCGATTCAATTTCTCGTCGATGGTGATCACTTCACTCCCCCCCCAGGGGGCCCCCACCGTATGGAGCTTATTAGGGTGGGTGTCGGCGCGGAGTAAGCACACCACACCGCCTTCAGTCATGGAATAAATCTCGATGAGTGCGCCCGGCATTCGCCTGACCACCTCGGCTTTCAGCTCCGCAGAAAACGGCGCGCTGGTGCAATATTTGAGTGCGAGGCTCGACAAGTCATACTCATCAAACTGCGCGAAATCCATGAGCCTCTGATACTGCACCGGCACCAGGATCGTATGAGTTGCCCGGTGTGCCTGCGCCAGTTCTAGCCAGCGCGCACAGTCGAACTTACGCATCAGGATCGCGGTCCCTCCGTAAGCCATAGTGGCCACAAAAATGCCCAATGTGGTGTTGGAATACATCGGCGTTGAAAGCAACGTGACCTGCCCGGGCAATCCCAGCCCACTCTCCTCACCCACGGCCATTTGATACCAGCGCATCTGACGGCTGTGCACGATCCCCTTGGGTGTGCCAGTAGTGCCACTCGAGTAAATAATGTTGTACGGATCATCGGGGCCAGTATCGAACTCGACAGGCATGGCGCCCTCATCGGCCATCCACTCAAATAGAAAGGGGGCACTGTGAGCGTCATCCACCGAGTCAATCATCACGTGATAGAGAGGTGGCAATATGACACCGCTGTCCAGTAGCTCGGCCCGCTTAATGTGATCAATGAACAGGTGCCGTGCGCCGCTATCCGCCATCATGGCGGCGAGTTGTTGCGGCGTGGCCGAAGTCGTCAATGGCGCGGCGCATCCCCCCGCTACGATTGCGGCGAGATACACGAGCGCATAGCGAACGGTAGTGGTGCCCAAAATAGAGACAGCCTGACCCTTCTCCAGCCCCTGAGCTTGCAGCTGGGCCGCGATCTGATTGACCAGTGCGGTGGTCTCTGCCCAAGTGAGTTTTTCTTCACCATCATCCAGCGCAATACGATCCGGCTGACCCGCGGCGTGGGTGTTAATCAGCCACGCCAATTGACCAAAAGGTTGTTTCAGATACTCGACCGTGTCGAGCAAACTGGTAGAGGAGTCTGATGTCATGGCGCACTCGGCAAGCTTTCGCAGTCAGTTAGATAGCTCGCGTTTTATCACGAGAGCTCGGAAAGTGGCAGGCTTTTAGCTCGGACACGAGCAGTCCGGTTTTTGTCGCGGTGAGTGGCGTCACCGGCAATCCCTGCCGTTATCAAAGTGCGCGATAACTTGTCGGCGCCGTACCTGTTGACCTAAAAAACCGCATCATCAAGAAAACAGTTCGGCCCCTTCTGGCGGCAGCTCGGACTCAAATAATTGGTAAGCGCTGGGAACGCCCGGCCCCCGATCACTTCTTGGGGAGACCCCCATGTACTTGCGATAACAACGACTGAAGTGGGTCGTTGAGACAAAACCGCACATGGACGTGATCTCGACGATCGAGCGCGAGGTCTGCTTGAGCAAGCGGCGCGCGCGGTCCAACCGTAACTTGAGGTAATAACGTGAGGGCGTGCTATGCAGGTGCTTAAGGAATAGTCTTTCCAGCTGCCGACGAGAGAGGTGCACGTAATCCGCCAGTTCCTGCAGGGAGAGTGGCTCCTCGAGATTAGCCTCCATCAGCTGCAAGACTTCCTTGAGTTTGGGCTGCACCTCGACTTTGCGCGACCACATGGGTATGACCTGCATTTCGGCATCCGTGCGATGCCGTTCACACACCAACATGTCCGCAACACCATCAACCAGTGATTGCGGATGCCGTTTACTCATCATCGCCAGCATCATGTGCAAAGGCACCGTCCCTCCGGTACAGGTCATGCGATCACGATCAATGGTGTAAAGGTGAGAATTAAACTCAATACCCGGGAACTGCTCTGTCAGCAGCGTGAGACAATCCCAATGCGCACTGCATTCATAGCCATTGAGAAGCCCCGCGCTCGCCAGCGCGTAAGAGCCAGTGCATAGCGCCCCTATCTGGGCCCCACGGTGGGATTGCTTTCGTAACCACGCTAAATCAGCTCTTTGCACAGTGCGCTCGATATCGATGCCGCCCACCACAATCACCAGATCAAGTTCGAGATCCTCAGTCAGCATGTGATCGAGCTTCACTCGGACGCCGTCGCTACTCACCTGCTCCGCTTCACCCGAACCGATCAAGCACCACTGATATAACTCCCGGTCCGCTAGCAGATTCGCCACGCGTAGCGGATCGATGGCGCTAGAAAGTGAGATCAGCGTAAACTGATCCATCAGCAAAAACCCCACGCGCTGCGCGCGCCTTACTGCACCACTCGCTCCACTTTGCATAGGAGAGCACCTCTACTGAACTCAACGCCCCACACCCACCCGTTATCATCACGGGCACCGCTTGACGGCAGTCTGACGGAATATAAGCCCGAAAGCGACATTAGGGATGCAAATGCGACACCTTTCGCACACGGCTATTTCGGTGTGCGGAAAAGAAAAA
>TARA_Y100000385_G_scaffold3031_3_pt1 | contig 20442 bp, 10 predicted proteins | sample TARA_Y100000385 | Tara Oceans TARA_Y100000385 (sample SAMEA2620980) | marine metagenome | biome: marine biome (ENVO:00000447); feature: surface water layer (ENVO:00002042); material: "saline water (ENVO:00002010), including plankton (ENVO:xxxxxxxx)" | depth 5 m
ATATAAGAACTCAATGTTTTTGTATCAAAATATTTTTGGTCAGTATAAATTTAAATCTATGGACAGAATGTTATATGATACAGAAAAAGATGGACTTACTCATCTTGGACGTGGTCAACTAGACCCAAAATCACCTGAGTATGAACGTAGAAATGTTATACTAAGTTCAAATAAACCACAGGAGTTTGATACTCTTCGTGGATTGTCGACTGGTGCATACGCTTCACTATTAAAAATATATGACCCTATTAGAAAAATAGAAAGTGTTAAAGAATATGATATTGAAGATACTATTCAAAGGAGACAAGATATTAGAGATAGTAATAGTATTCTTGCAAAAGAAAATCCACTAACACCTCTCATAACAAAAGAGGGTACATTTCCTAAACCACATAAGTTAGAACAACCTACTACTATACTTCATGAGTATACCACAACTCATATGTTTGATAATAAAGATAATATTGATGATGAGGAAGTTTTTATGGGTGTTAAACATACTGATAATAGTAAATTAGAAAGACATGCATTGATAGAAATATTAAATCAAAATAGAATAGAGGTCGTTATACCCTTTACCACTGAAGTGAGTGCTGGTAATTCGATAAGTCTTGATTTACCACTGGGGGAAGTATCTATTGGCCTGGAAGAAAGGGATAAACAAGATAATAGATATTTAATTACAGGTGTTTCGGTTCATATAGATAATATCACACACATAGGTACTACTAACTTAGAGTGTTCAAAGGAAAGTAAACTTATATCACCAAACAAAGAAGTAGGAATAAAGTTTTAATGATACATTACTACGGAATAGTTGAAGATAGACACGACCCTCTTAAAATAGGTAGGGTGAGAGTTCGTATCTATGGTATTCATACTGAAAATAAATCACTAATTGCAACACCCGACCTTCCATGGTCTCAAGTATTACTTCCAACAACCTCTGCAGGTCTTTCAGGATTTGGAACACAACATGGACTAGTTGAAGGGTCAACTATTGTTGGGTTCTTTCGTAATGATACTGATATGCAAGACTTTATTATAATTGGTTCTGTTGCAGGTATACCTTCAGAAGGTTATCGAAAAGATGTAGATGATAAGATTAAAAAAAGAACTCCTGATGAAGGTTTCAGTGACCCTAGACGATTAACTAAAGCTGATTATGATAAAACGGTTGACGGTAAAAATCCACCCGAAGTTAAAAGACCTTTTGGACTAGAACATGGATTAGACACTGCACCCATCAAACCAAAAAAATTAAAGTTAAACTATTCAGGAAAAGGGTCTTCATATGAGAATCCAAAACTTACTGAAAAAGACTTACCACTATATCCTTTGCGTACAGACGATTCAGATGTATCACAATATGCAAGAGGAATTATAGATTACACTTACGGTGGTGATTATAATGAAGGTAAAGTAGGAGGAAGAGATACTTATTTTAATTCTGCTATCATGAATCCACCATCTAGGTTTGTTAATATACCTTCTCCAATGTATCCATATAATAAAGTTTATGAATCTGAATCGGGTCATTTAATAGAAGTAGACGATACAAGAGATGCAGAAAGAATTGCAGTAGAACATAGAACAGGAACCTTCTTTGAAATACACCCTGATGGTTCTCAAGTGACTAGAATTGTAAATGACAATTGGTATGCTGTATACAAAGACAATGAAATGTATGTTGGTGGTAATTGTAAAGTGTTTGTGGAAGGAGATGCAAAGATAGAAGTCAAAGGAAAAACAGATATAGAATCTACAGGAAACCTATCAGTTGTTGCACCACAAATAAGTTTAGATGGTACTGTTATTAAGTTGAACTCATAATGGCACTTGTACTTCCAGTTATACCCAATAGTCTTCCATGTCCTGATGGGACTATAATCAATCTACCAACAAAGGCAGACTTAGCCAATGCAATTGCAAAGATAGGAGATATACCTAGTAAACTAAAAGTTTATCTTGTGACAAATGCAAGTGAGATATCTGAAGATGCAAGAAAAGAAATACAAAAGATTATTAAAGAAGTAGAAGACTTCATGGACAAACTTGCAAATATCGCTTCTCCATATTGGGACAAGGGAACAGTTCGTAATTGGGGTAAAGAGGCCAGAGAAGCAATAGAAGAACTATTACAAGAGTTTCATATCTATATCCCAGTAAAGATTATGGAATTGATTAGTAAGATTATTCCAGTGTCATTCAAAGTCACCCTTTTAGGAATAAGTATAGATGTACTTAAAATCTTAACCAAAGAAGAACAGACAAATATAAAACTCCAAATCAGTGCAAGGATAGATAATTTTTATGCACTCATTCCTGATGAGTATAAATTGTTTGATGGTGAGTTTGGAGTAGAATGTAATGAGTGGAAAGCAAAAGTTATATGGAGATATATAAAGAGTGAAATTATGGATTGGGTGACTAACTCTATATTCAAGTTATTTGACAAACTTATAGGTAAGTTTAAAGATATATGGAAAGCATTAAAACTACCAAGTCTACCTGCTCTTTTTGAATTTGATTTGGGTGCATTAATCAATCTATGGAAGGCACAAGCAAAAGCGAAGTTTGGAGAAAAGAGTAAAGAGTATAGAGAGTATATTATAAACAAACTAGAAAGTTTAAACATTGCTGGATTTGACATACTTGCAATCATAGGTAGTAAGGTTGAATTAAGTGTACAATCACTAGAAGATAAAATCAATGAGATAATTTCAGACTTTAGAGATTTTAAAATCAACTGGAAGAAGAAACTATTATTTGATTGGGTTAAAATTGTAGAAAAGTTCTTTAAAGCAATAGGACTTGGTAAGATATTTGATTTTATAAATCTAACATTTTGTGATTTACTAAAACTTGTAGGCTTTCCACAATCAATTGACATTTCAGTTCCTAAGAGTGTATAAATAGTATTATGGCACAATATGTTAACAACGGAAAAACAGTCGCAAGTGAGAACATTTACTCAGACTTAAATCTTTCTTTTAAATCACACCCAATTACAGGTGATGTGACAAGAAAAACTGATGTTGAAGCAGTTATAGGGTCTATAAAAAATATAGTATCAACTAATGCATATGAAAGACCATTCAAACCAAATTTTGGTGTAAATATAAGGTCTATGTTATTTGAATTAGACACTACATTATTTGGTAAAACTAGGGTTGCAAAACAAATTGCAGAAACTATAGAGATATTAGAACCTAGGGTGACTAATGTAAAAATAACAATAAACGAAGTAGACCGTAATGAACTAAACATGACAATTTACTTTAGAGTAATAAACAGTGTTAATATAGAAGAATTTTCATATGTATTAACAAGGACACGATAATGGCTATAAAAAGTTCACAATTAAACATAACCGATTTAGATTTTGATGATATCTCAGTAAACCTTAGAAATTATCTTAAAGGACAAGACCAATTCAAAGACTATGACTTTGATGGTTCAAATATGTCTGTATTAATAGACTTACTTTCATATGCTTCACACATTGGTGCAGTCAATACTAACATTGCAGCTTCAGAACTGTTCTTAGATTCTGCTCAAATCAGAAAGAACGTAGTGTCTCGTGCAAAGGATTTAGGATTTATTCCTCAATCAGAAACGGGTTCAACTGCAATTGTAGATATTACACTTAGTGATGTTAGAAACCCTGATGGAACTTACCCGACAACTACTGAAATGACTTTAAGTAGAGGTTCTATTTTTAATACTACCTTTGACGGTAAAACATATTCCTTTGTGTGTCCAACTACAATAAAACCAACACAAAATGGTGATTCATATATTTACAATCAAGTAAATTTAGTTCAAGGAATATATGCAAGTGATACTTTCGTATATGATTCACAATTACCTAATCCTAAATTTGTATTAACTAACAACAGAGTTGATAAATCGAGAATACAAGTAAGTGTAAACTCAAATGGTGTTTCAACAACCTATGCACTATCAACTAATATATCAACAATAACAACAGAGTCTACTGTTTTTTATGAACAAGAAAACGAAGATGGGTTTAGAGAAATATATTTTGGAGATGGAGTATTAGGTAAACAACTATTAGACGGTGATATTATAACTATGACTTATATTATAGTAGATAAGAATCATGCAAATGGTGCTAGAACATTTTCAATGTTAAACAATATCAATGGGTTTTCAAATACTACAATAACTGCCTCTTCATTTGCTCAAGGTGGTGCAGAGAAAGAGTCTATAGATTCTATCAAGTTTAAAGCCAATAAGTTCTATACTTCACAAAACAGACTAGTCACATTGAATGACTACAAAGCAAAAGTCAGTGAGTATTATCCAAATGCAGACGCAGTTGCAGTATGGGGTGGCGAAGATAACAATCCACCCGAGTATGGAAAGATATTTGTTGCTTTAAAACCTAAGAACTCTGATTACTTATCTGATACTGAAAAAAGTAATGTTGTTAAAAAGTTAAATGCATTGAACATGTTAACAGTTAGACCGACTATTGTTGACCCCGAAATAATCAAAATATTAATTTCTACTTCTTTTAAATATAACCCAAATGCAACTTCATTATCAGAAGGTGAGTTGGAGACTGTAGTGACAAATGCAATCAACACATTCGATAATCAAAACTTAAGCAATTTTGATTCAATCTTTAGACACTCTAATCTTATAAAAGATATAGACAATTCAAACGATTCAATTCTTTCTAACACAACAAACATTAGATTGAAAAAATCCCAAAAAGTTTTTACAGACACTACAAGAGGTGTAGTTGTTGAGTTCGGTAATGGACTTTACAACCCACATGTAGGTCATGCAAAGGCTAGTGGTGGTATTTTATCCACTACTGGTTTTAAAGTTTCAGGTGATTCAGTAAATACTCAGTATTTCGATGATGACGGTAATGGTAATCTAAGAAGATACTATCTATCGGGGTCAACAAGAATCTATCAAGATAGTTCTGCAGGTACTGTAGACTATGCAACTGGAAAAGTTTCAATAGGTGCTATTTTCTTTACTTCAGTAGTAAATGTAGACAGCACGATTGACTTTACCGTTATCCCTAATAGTTTGGATGTGGTTGCAACTAGAGGTAATCTAGTTGATATCGACCAACAATCTATTGTGGTTAAAGGTGAAATAGACACCATCGCAAGTGGTGAATCAAGTGCTGGAGTTGGTTATACATCAACCTCTTCCAGTAGTTATTAATCGTTATGTAGAAAGTGGTCGGGAGTCCCCCGAGTAGTTTCCCATTAATTTGGATTTTATAGGAGTAAAATTAAAATGGCAGATAAAAAAATAAGTGCTTTAACAGCAGTCGCAGATTCAGAAATCGGTGCTGATGATTTATTGCATATAGTAGATAATCCTGGCGGAACACCAGTAAATAAGAAAATGACAATTGGTCAATTGTTTGAAAATATCCCTACTCACCTTGCAGTAGATGATATCACAACTTTGACTGCTACAGCAGCAAACCTTGCATCATCATTCGTATCAGCGATTGACTTGTCAGGTGCTAGTGCTTCAGTTGCATTTACTTTAGATGACGGTACAGATGTTGGTCAAATTAAAATCATTTATGCAAAAACTGAACCAGCAAGTTCATACAGTGCAAACATTGAAGTCACCAACTGGGGTTATTCATCAACTTCAGGTACTGAAATAGTACTTGACTCACAAGGTGAAGCTGTGATTTGTATTTGGGACGGTTCTAAATGGTACCCAATTTCTGTTTTCGGTGCAACAGTACAGTAAAATAGAATATGAAGGAATATGCAACAGATAGTCTAAGTTCTAGACTTCCAAATCTCTTACCTGAATTTGTAAGAGAGGAAAGTCCTGCACTTGAGGCATTTCTAAAGTCATATTTTGAATACTTAGAAGCAGAGATAATTACATTATCTTCGCAATCAGTTCTTGATAATTTAAGTTTGGAAGATGGTATCGGAGACCTATTATTGGAATCCGATACCAGTTTTTCACCGACTTCAGAGTCATCTAAAATTATTACAGAACAATCAATTTTAAATCCAACATTATTAGCCTCTCCATTTACTAAAGGAGAATATGTTGTTGGTACTAAATCTAAATCCGTTGCAAGAATTGATATTGTAATTGAGGATAAGATTTATGTAAACACTATATCAGGAAATGGTTTCTTAAAAGGAGAAACAATTACTGGTAGAGAATCAAAACAAACAGGTGTGGTTGGAAGTTTTAAACAGAACTCGGTTCTTGCAAACAATAAACTATTAGACTACTCTGATATTGATAGAACCTCTGAAGAATTTTTACAATACTTCCAAAATGATTTTATACCTTCATTAGATATAGGTTCTACTGTTGACCGAAGGTTAACAATAAAACACATTAAAGATTTATATCAGACAAAAGGAACTGCAGAATCTGTACAGTTCTTAATGAGACTGTTGTATGGTAAAGACGCAACGATTAGATATCCCGACAATGAAACAATATATCTAAACGAATCGGACTATAAACAAGTTAGAAGAATGAGGGTGGAAGTTGTATCTGCACCCCCACAACAAACAGATAGAATTATTCAGTATCAAAGTGATACTAAAATAATCGAGGCAGAATCAGTCGTAGAAAATGTATTTGTAGATTCTGTTGAAGACAGAAAGTATTCACTAGAGATTACAGATAATCACATTGGTAAATTCACACAAGGCTCTACCGTCACATTTATAGACCGTGATGGTATTACAGAATATACTGGAACTGTAATAGGTGTTGTGAATGATGTATCAGACGAATCATCTTCTACCTACATATCACATAATGATAGTGGGGACTTACTATTAGAAACTGGTGGTGGGTTATTACTAGAAGAATCTTCAATAGGTTCATTGTATTCATTTAATGATAAAGTATTCTTTGCAGGTAGTAAGAATAACACGAATGCTTCAGAATGTCAAGCAAGAGTTGACGGTTTATCTAAAGGTGGTATTACAGAAATTTTCATTGAGACTGGTGGTCAAAACTATGAAGGTGGAGACCTAATTGTATTTGACAACACTGGAACATCAGGTGGTGGTGTAGAAGCGGTAATCGGTTCAGTAGGAGACGAAGTATTACTAGAGGGTGGTTCTACATTTGGACATTATGAAGTCACTGCAACTGCAGGTCAAACCCTAGTGGGTGGGCCTGGTGTTAGAGACGACAATGGTAATCTAATCATATTCAATGATAATACACTTAAAGTTTTTGTTGATGATGTATTACAAACACCAAACACTACATATACAGAAAAAGATTATTCACATAAAAACGATAGAGTTGTATTTACTGATGCTCTTTCTGCTGGTCAGAGAGTTGACATGTATACAGAGTTCAATCAATTATTATATGAAGACGGAGAAGAGATTAACTTAGAAACTACCGTTGGTAATATTAGAAGTATTAAAATATTAAGTGGTGGTGCAGGTTATGAATCACTTCCTACTGCATTCCCAGGCGGATACATTTACTTTGACGACCTTAGTGGATTTGTTTCAAATGAAGTTTTGACTGGTGGAACATCTAATGCAACAGCAACTATTATAAAAATAGAAGAAGATAAAAAACGAGTAGTTGTAAAAAGATTATCAACTGATACTGGTGAATTTCAAAACGGTGAAGTAATCAATGGTGGAACATCTCTTACTGAACGTGCAAACACACAAGTAAGTGTTTCAAGTGGTACAGGTGGTAAGATATTCTGTTTCTCAGATGAGATTGGTGGAATTAAATCACTAAACATTATTGAACAAGGTAGAGATTATATAGAAGATTCAGTAGTATCAGACAAATCTATATTCCCCATGTTGATTACCACACCAACTAATACCTTAAATAAAGGTGTGACCATTACGGGTCAATCATCAGGAACAACCGCTGAGATTGTTGACTATGATGCAGATAGACATATATTAAAGTATACAAATTTAGAAGGTCATTTCTTAATAGACGAAGTTGTCACATACCAAAACACCGACCAATTTGAGGTTATGAAATCTAACCCATTTAATGCAAGAGGTAAGTTTGGTGGTGAAGGTGTAATACAAGAACAATTCTTAACAGACAAAGGACATATAAACGCATCTGCAACAAACCTTCAAGACAGTAGATACTATCAAACTCATTCATATGTTATTAAGGTTGGGGAATCAATTAACAAATATAGGTCTACAGTTAAAGACCTACTTCACCCTGCTGGACATATATTCTTTGGTGAGGTTGCATTAGAAAATTCAATTAGTGGACAAACAAGAACCTCTAAGTTCCAACCAACAATTATTATGGTAATGGAACCTGTTCTTTCTGTATCAAATGCATTTGCAAATTCATTAAGAACATATCTCTTACATGCAGATATGTCTGCAACAGGCCCCGAAGGTGGTATTGGTCTATTAACGCTTGACGAAGCAGGACAACCTGTATATAATACAGACCCTAGAACTGGTGGTGTAATAACCGAACCTAATACAGAATATGGTGACTCTAAAATGAGAAACCGACACATGAACATTCTGAAGATTGTAAATAAATCTATACCTTCACTTAATATAGGAAATGCAAGAGGTGTTGTTCGTTCTATAGGTTCTCTAAACTTAATGGACAATCAAGACACATTAGACTACCATAATAGAAAATTTGTAGCTGCAGACCAAGGTAAAATTGTAGATTTATATCAACCAACTGAAGAAATTCTAATTATGGAAGACGGAAGTCGAATAGAACTTGAAGAAGAAGCATGTATCATGAGATTTGAAGAAAGAAGATTTGCAGAAGTCAAGGGAGAGGCTGGAGATAGAATTATATCTGAAGACAATGAGACTTTGATAAGATTAGAAACTGCAACAACTACAGAAGAGATACAGTATTTTGTATCAGAAAGAAATCCCGACCTAAATGACAAGTATACTCTATTTGAAAATGGAGATAGGATTGTATTTGAGGACGAAAGTGCAATGATTGATGAACAATCATCAGATTCTTCCGTACCTTCTACTACATTTGCATCATTTGGAACAAACTTTAAATCCCTAAATACCATTACAGGACAAAGAATATACGATATATCATATTACCTAAAAGATGAAACTGATGGCGATGATATATTATTAGAAGATGGGTATGGAAACATTCTAAGTGAAGAGTCTAAACCCGAAGGTTTGAGAATTAGTGACTTAAATGACTACTATCCTAACCTATTCATTCCCGAATTTGAAAAAAGGGAGTTAAAAAGAACAAATATTACATATAGTGCATACATAAAGTCTGCCTAGTGTTATAAATAGTATAAAATATCTGAGGAGATAAAGAAAAATGGCAGCAATTATAACAGAGAAGTTTCGTACACATAATGCGAAACAATTTAAAGAGGACTTCGGTGAAAGTGCCTCATCAACATACATTTTCATAGGTCGTTCCCATTCATGGGCAGACGACACTTCCCCACCAGTTCCAGTAAACGGAACAAGTGAGGAGATGGATTCATTTTCAGATATGCTTTCTATGAAGAAAGTGTCTACTGCAGATGTTTCTCATGCATTAACAAGGTATGACTGGACAACAGGAACTAATTATGACGAATATGCACATGATATAAGTTCTACAGAAACTTCATCAGGTACAAGTGCAAACAATTTGTTTAGTTCTAAGTTCTATGTAATAACAGACGACTATAATGTATACAAATGTTTAAGAACAGGAAGAAATTCTTCAGGTGCTGTAGTTGCTTCAACTGTAAAACCAACTGGAACAAGTGCAACAGACCTAGTGTATACCTCAGACACTGGTGCAGCTGCAGGATATATTTGGAAGTACATGTATACAGTATCAGCTGCCGATACAATCAAATATGTGACTTCAGACTTTATCCCAGTAAAATCATTAGGTGCTAAAACTGCTGTTGCAGGTACTGGAACTAACGGTCAGTTAGGTTCAACTGCAACAAACGACTCCTCTTCACTATGGGATGTAGAAAACTCTGCAACTGCAGGTGCAATCTACCATGTAAGAGTAGATAACGGTGGTTCAGGTTATACGCCTGGAACATATAACACTGTTGCTATAGATGGTGACGGTTCAGGTGCAACTTGTTCAGTGACTGTTGGTGGTGGTGGTGCAATCACATCAGTTTCAGTGACTACAAGTGCATATGGTTCAGGTTATAATCGTGCATCTATTGACGTTGCAAGTATATCAGGAATTGGAAGTGGTTCAAGTGCAGTATTAACACCAATCATTTCACCTATGAACGGACATGGTGCAGACCCAGTTGAAGAACTTGGTGGAAACTATGTAATCGTAAACTCAAGATTTGAGTTTAATGAAGGTTCAGGTGACTTCCCAACAGATAACGATTTCAGAAGAATAGGTTTATTACAAGACCCATTCACTGCAGGAACAACAACAGTTGCAACTGCAACAACACTTGGTGCATATTATAAAATGACTTTATCAAGTGTTTCAGGCCTATCAGTAGACGATACTATTCTTAATGCTTCTTCAGACGGAAACGGAGTTGCAGTATCTAGAATTATATCAATTAATGGTTCAGTAGTATCTCACCAACCAATTGCAAATAATGATGGTGGATATGTAAACTTTGCACAAAACGATACTGTTTTTAAAGGTGGTGCAACCATTGGTAATGCTGATACAATAGATAGTACATTCCCCGAAGTGGAAAGATTTACAGGTAATATTCTGTATATTGAAAACAGGGGTGCTGTGACTAGAGCTTCAGACCAAATCGAAGATATTAAATTAATTATAGAAATGTAATTATCGGGGACTTAGTGTCCCCACAACAGGTTAAGGAATATGCCAGAAAAAACTGATTTAAATATAGCACCGTATTACGATGACTTTTCGGAAGATAAGAAATTCAATAAAGTTCTTTTTAGAGCGGGTCGTCCATTACAGTCTAGAGAACTAACTCAAACACAATCCATATTACAAAATCAAATTGAAAGATTTGGTTCTCATATGTTTGAAGAGGGGTCTTTAGTCACTGGTGCAGAATCAGATGTAGATTTAGAAATATTTTATGTAAAGGTAGATTCTGCAAACCCCAATTCAAATGGTTCTGCAAATGTTGAAGAATATAGAACAACATTTCATGATAAATTTATAAGAGGTAAATCTTCAGGTGTTGTTGGTAAAGTATTTACTTCAAGTGAAGAAACAACTGATGATGCAATAACATTGTTTGTAAAATTTCATTCACAGGGAACAGATTCAAATAACTCAGTAGTTTTTTATTCGGGTGAAGAATTACAAGAGTGTACATTAGGTGAAGACGGAACAGTCACTGTAAACAGTGCTAATAATAATGAGTTTACAATTAAACCTAAAACAGATAGCCCAGTTGGTCGTTCTTCAATTGCAAGTATATCAGAAGGTATCATATTTGCCAGAGGATTCTTTTGTAAGGTTGATGCACAAAAATTAATTTTAGAAAAGTATTCAGGTAAACCAACATACAGAGTGGGTCTAACAATTGCAGAAAGTCTTTTATCTTCTGCAGACGATACTTCTCTATTAGATAATTCTTCAGGTACAACAAACGAAAATGCAGCTGGTGCTGATAGACTTAAATTGGATTTTACATTATCTAAGTACACACTTGATACTACAGATGATGTAGACTTTATAGAACTTGTCAGAGTTAATCAGGGTATAATAGAACTTAAGATAACAAGACCAATATACAATGAGATTGAAAACTCTATGGCACGAAGAACATTCGATGCAAATGGTGATTTTGTTGTAAGACAATTCACACATAGTTTAAGAGAACATTTAGACGACACTACAAACAGAGGTTATTATACTTCTGATAATGGTGGAGATGTAGATAAATTTGTAATGCAAGTATCGCCTGGTAAAGCATATGTTAAAGGATATGAGATAGACAAAATTGGAACAACACCAATACCTTTCAGTAAGGCAAGGTCTACAGTCACACTAGACAACACAAACACACCAGTAAGACTTGGAAACAAATTAAGAATTACAAATGTTCACTCCTTACCCGAGTTTGGTAATGAGAGTGGAGATGCAAGTATATCACCATTTAAAGAAGTCACACTTTGGGACTCTGCAATATCAAGTGACGGAACAGAACCAACAAGTGGAAAGATTGGTTTTGCAAGATTAAGAAACATAGATTTACAAAGTGGTACTGCATCTTCAAATGAATATGGTACAAATTCTGTATGGAACTTATACTTATTTGATATTAAAATGTTAACAAAACTAAGTGGTACACTTAGTGGAACATTTACAGAAGGAGACCAAGTTGTTGGTGGTACTTCAGGTGCAACTGGTATTGTTTCATATACTACAACTGGTCAGTTATATGTTCATGATGTAGTAGGTACATTCGTAGTTAATGATGCAATTACAACTAACGGTACAACTAGTGGAACAACAACAGTCACTGCAATAAGAAATTACAATATTGACCGTGCAAGAGGCGTATCACAAGACCCAGTTGATGCTGGTTCAACAATATTTACTGCAAATGTTAAGGTAGACGCTTCTAAAGTTTTATTAGGAACATTGACATTTGGTACTAACACTGCAGTCACTGGTTTTGCAACATCATTCACAACAGAATTAAAAGAAGGTGATTTTATAGTAAATCCTGCAAGTGGTCAATCACTAATAGTTGCAAGTGTCACTGATGATACTAACCTTACACTTTCAAGTGCATCTTCAAGTGCATATACAGGTAATGTCACAAGAAATCGTGCAACCTTATATGACCAAGACCAAACTGCATCAATATTCTCATGGCCGAGAGACTATGTCAAAACTCATTCATGTGACTCTATTCAAGTAAGAAGACAACAAGTAGTTGATGTATCAGGTGGTTCATTTACTATATCTACAGGTTCAAATGCAACCTTTGGTGCATTGAATACCGATAACTTTACGATTGCAGTTGTAAAGGCTTCTACAGATGGAAGTGCATATGATTTAGGAGACCTTTTAAACATAGAAGACTTAACAGGAACTGCAGCTTCAGACGGTGGTTCAGGTCAAACACTTACTAAATCAATTGCAAACAATAATGGTGCAAAACTTAAAATAACATTTACAGTCAATAGAACAAACCCAGCTTCTAGAAATAAAACATTGAGAAAATCAAGACTACTTGGTGTTGAAAGTGCAAGAAGTGCTGGTGGTTTTTTTGGTACTGCATATGACGATAAAGAAATCACATTGGGTGTTTCAGACGTTCATAAAATTCATGCAATATACGAAGGAGTAGGAGGAACAACACCTCTACCACCTTCTTCATATTTCTCAGTAGATAGTGGAACCTTCCAAGTCTATGAAACAATCGTAGGACAAACTTCAGACGCACGTGCAATTCTTATTACATATAGTGGTTCACTTTCAACTTCATATTATAGAATGGTATCAGGTAAATTTACAGAAGGTGAAAGTATTGTCGGTCAGACTTCACTTGCAGTCGCAACAATTACTAGTGTATCACAAGGTTCACCCGATATCAAGTCTAGATTCTTCTTTGACAATGGACAAAGAGATGGTTTCTATGACCTTGCAAAAATTACAAGAAAAGTTGGAGAACCAGTTCCTTCAGGAAAAATACTAGTTGTATTTGATTATTTCACTTCAGATAGTGGAGACTTCTTTGATGTTGAGTCATATGACTCTATACCATATCAAGATATTCCAGTATACTCTCCAAGTAGAGTGGACTTAGGTGGTTTAGAACCCGATGGAACATTTGAACTTTCAGACTCAGTTGACTTTAGACCTGTTGTAGGACAGATTATTGGTACTTCAACATTCGGAACAACGAACACACAAGACCCAACTAACCCAGTAAACTTATCAAATAGTACAGAAGGTGCTGTTTATGCACCATTTGGATATGACACTGGTAGAGACTTTGGTTCTTCTAGAATTGGTATATCTTCTACTGGTGCAAGTGCAAACGATACTCCAGTGACAGGTTCAAGTGTAGTTGGTGACATATCTTTTTATGTTGGAAGAATTGATAAAGTATTTTTACATAAATCAGGTTCATTCCAAACTTCTTCAGGTATTCCTGCGCTATCGCCAACTAAACCAAAGGCGGTAGACGATGCAATAGAATTATTTGAAGTTCAGATTCCAGCATATACTAAAAATTTAAAAAATGTAAGGGTAAGAACACAAGACCATAGAAGATTTACAATGAAAGATATCGGTAAAATTAATAACCGTGTCACAAACTTAGAACGAATTACTGCATTATCTTTATTAGAAAGAGATACACAAACAAAACAAATTTTAGACGCAGATGGATTCGATAGATTCAAATCAGGATTTTTAGTAGATAACTTTAGAGGTCACAGAGTTGGTGATGTAAATCACCCCGACTATCAAAATAGTGTAGATACTAAACTTGGTGCAATGAGACCTAAGTCTTATTCACAATTCTTTGACATTGAGTTTAATAGTGTATTATCAACAAACTTCCAAAAGACTGGAGACTTGATTACTTTACCTTATACACCTGAGACATATACAAATCAAGATAAGGCCTCAAGAACAATTAATGTTAACCCATATCATGTATTTAACTTCTTTGGAACAGTTAAGTTATCACCCGAAACAGATATATGGAATGATACAGAACAATTACCCGAAGTAAGAATGAACAGAGAAGGAAACTTCGATGCAGTTCTTGCTGAAAATACAAACTCACTAGGAACGGTTTGGAACTCATGGCAAACAACATGGGTTGGTGAACCTAATGTAGTATCAACAGAAGTGCAGGCCACTTCTAATGGTTCTTGGAGTGGAGACCCAGCACAAGGTGGTGAATGGGTTGCAGGTTTATCCGTCACAAGAGAAGTCACCGAAACTGTGGAAACACAAACAAGAACAGGTGTGACAACAAGTGTCGTAGAAGATTTTGTAGAAACAAGAAACGATAGAGTTGTAAGTATAACAATAGTACCTTTCATGAGGGCTAGAACTATTGAGGTAGATGCAACTAACTTAAAACCAAATTCAAACCACTATTTCTTCTTTGACGGAATACGAGTTGATAGATTTATTAAACCATTTAGTACAACATATTCACAAGACGGTGGAATTACAACTACATCAGAGTGTAAATCAGATGGTAATGGTAGACTTCGTGCATACTTTGAATTGCCAAATGATGATACTCAAAGATTCCCAACAGGACAAAGAGAACTAAGATTAACTTCTAGTTATTATGATTTATCAAACCCAGGCTCACAAGCGAGTGGTGTCTATCAGGCACAAGGTTTATTACAATCTAACCAAACAGAGATAACATCTACAAGAAACGGTAGAGTAATATTAGAAAGAAATAATGGGTCTAGACAAATTACTAGAAGTGGTGAGAGAATAAATGCACAAGTATTTGATACCGTGTCACCACCAGTACCACCAGTTCCAGCATTACCTATAATACCTGAGATTATACAAGACCCTGTACCGATACCAACACCTCCACCATTTATTGCGCTGCCACCGAGAGCATTGCCACCATTGGTTGAGCCAGAACCTTTCATTGCACCTCCAGTATTTATTCCTACAACAAGACAAATACTTGATATACCTGATAGGTTAGAAGAAAGAAGATTCTTTGATTTCCCATTAGAAAGAGGTTGGGGAGACCCACTTGCACAATCATTCTTGATTGATAAATCAGGTGGTATGTTCGTGACATCTTTAGATTTATACTTTGAGAAAAAAGATACAACATTACCAGTTTCTGTTGAAATTAGAAATATGGTAAATGGATATCCAGGCCAGACTGTAATTCCTTTCTCAACAGTGACTAAGAACCCAGGCGATGTAAACACTTCAACAGACGGTTCTGCAGTGACAACATTTACATTTGAATCTCCAGTTTATTTAGAAGAAGATTTTGAATATGCATTTGTTGTTTATTCTAACTCAAATGAGTATACTGCATTCATATCAAGAATGGGTGAGAAAGACCTTGCAACAAGTCAGACAATTTCAGGACAACCATATGCAGGTTCATTATTTGTATCTCAGAATGCATCAACATGGACTGCAACACAAGAAGACGACCTTAAGTTCCACATGAAGATTGCGAACTTTGATGTATCTAAGATACCAGTATTGAAATTTGAAAACAAAGCATTACCAGTTTCTACATTACAAACAAACCCTATTGAAACATTTAGTGGTCAACAGTATGTAAAAGTTTATAATTACACTCATGGTATGTACACAACAAATTCAAATGTGACCATTGCAGGAGTGACAGGCGATAAAGAGAATGGTGTATTAAATATTGCAACACCTTCAGTAAGTGGAACACCTACTAATGGAACATTCAGTAATGTACCCTTAACTGGAGGAAGTGGTACTGGTGCAACTGCAGAATTTACAGTCGCAAGTAATGCTATAACCACTTCATACATAACAGACCCAGGCACAGGATATGCGACAACAGATACATTGTCTGCAACAAACTTTGACGGTGGAACTGCAGACTTAACAGTTGATATAGATGTAGTCGGAGATACACTAGGTGGAGTTCCAGTGGCTGCAATCAATCAAACATTTACTGCAGTTGCAAATATGGAAATAGATTCATTTACAGTAATCCCCGATATATCTAGTTATGATGTTAAAACAACATACGCATCGAATGACTCAACAGTTGGTGGTGGAGAAAACGCAACTTCAACTAGAAACTATTACTATGATACACTGCATACATTGATTCCAAGTTTAAATTACAACATGACTAGAATTAGTGCAAGTGTATTAACAACACCTATGGATTCGCCTGAAGGATATAGTAATGGAACTGCATATACTAAAAACACAACAAGTAAGTTTATCACATTAAATGATAATGTGTTCTTTGATTCACCAAGTATAGTTGCATCTCCATTAAACGAAACTAATGAGATGTCTTCAGAGAAATCATTTACATGTACACTTCAATTACAATCTGTAAACGGAAATGTTTCACCAGTAATTGATGTTGGAACAATAGGTGCAATAGGTATTTCAAATAGAATTAATAATATTGATAGTTCTTCAGATGTACAAACAGGAACAGTCTATACTTCTTCAACAGAACCTGATGGGGATAATAATGCAATGGTATATTGTACAAGAAAGGTCAATTTAAAAACACCTGCAACAACACTTAAAGTTATTTCAGATGTGTTTAGACCACCAACAACAGAAATTGAAGTATTATACAAAGTTCTTAAGAATGATGAATCAACACCATTTGATGATTTAAACTGGGAGTATTTCAATACAACAGGAACGCCTGACACAACTGTAGAGGCAGACGCAAGAAACTTTAAAGAATATGAGTGGACTGTTGATGACCTACCCGAGTTTAGTGCATTCGCAGTTAAGATTGTTGGTAAAGGAACAAATAGTTCAGTAGTACCTATGGTATCTGCATTAAGATGTTTAGGTCTTGCATAATGTCTGAGTATATTAAAGTAGAAGGACATACATCTTTGTTAAGAGATTCCGAATCTTCTGCAATTGTAAATACAGATATGAGTGCATGGAGATTACAAAAACTTAGAAAAGATAACTATAAAAAACAAGTAGAAGAAATAAATAATATTAAGAGTGATATAAACGATATGAAAAACATTCTTACTCAAATAGTGGAAAAGATAAATGGCTAAACAAGTAGACCAATTCAGTACTTTAGAAGACTTCAGAAAAACCTTTAATGAGGTTTCTACAGATGTTGGCGATATAGGTGGACTTAGAACTACAAGTCAAGGTACTATTGTAGACGCAGTAAACAGTATTGAAGACAAGTCATTCTTTTTCCAAGAATTTATTTTTATTGCAACTTCAGGACAAACTGTATTTTCAGGTGTAGATAGTTTTGGAAATACATTAGAATTTAAAAAAGATAGATTACAAGTTTATTTAGAAAGAGACCACCAAATAAAAGATGACGACTATACAATCGGTGGATTTGGTGTATTAAGTGGAAACACTTACAGTCAAATTACACTTGCTACTGGTGCAACTACTGGTGATAAGATAACTGTATATTCATACACTGGTTCATACTTAGGAGTTGCAGACTCAGGTGTTGCAACAGGGTTCTTTAACCAAACTGCAGAAAATGTAATTTACAACAACAATGATAGTGGACTCATATTTAATGAGACTTCTATTAATGCAACAACTACACTTTCAACAAGTGCAAAAATAGAGTTTGACGGAAATGTATATCACCAAGATAATGTCACACTTGCAAGTGGTAAAACATTAACTGCACCAACACTTACAGATGGAACTATGTCTATCAATAGTGGTGCAATCACTAGTGCAACTACTGGTTCATTTAGTGGTAATGTTGGAGTTGGTTCACTTACTTCTTCAGGAGATGTCGCAGGTACAACTGGTACATTCTCTTCAAGTATATCTGCAACTGCAGGTACTTTCTCTTCAGATTTAACAGTCACTGGAAACACTACACTAAACGGTAATATTGATTTAGGTAATGCTAGTGGTGATACGATTAGCTTGACAGGTTCAGTGGATTCTGATATAATATCAGATACGAATAATACTCGTGCCTTAGGGTCTACTAGTAAAAGATGGTCAGACCTATACGCAGTTGATTTAAATGCAACAGGAACCTCTACATTGTCTACAGTGGACATTAATGGTGGTAATATAGACGGTACAGTAATCGGTAGTTCAACTGCAGCTGCAATTACTGGTACATTAATTACTGCAAGTACAAACTTTGCAGGAGACTTAACTGGTGATGTCACTGGTACAGTTTCTAGTATTGCAAATCATGATACTGGAGACTTGACAGAAGGGTCTAATTTGTATTATACTGATACTAGAGCAAACTCTGCTTTTGATACTAGACTTGCAACTAAAAATACAGCAAACTTGACTGAAGGCACAAATCTATATTATACTGATGCAAGAGTATCAACACGAACAGACACTATATTAAATCATTCTAACCATACTAATATTACAGTAAGTAAAGTTGGTTCTGAGTTAAGATTATCTGCAACAGAAGATAATCTTGCAAATAATACTGCAGACGATTTAAGTGATATTAATTATACTTCAAACCCAACTGCAGGTCAAATCCTTGCATGGGATGCTAGTGCAGGATATTGGGAACCTGTAGACCCAAGTAATACTACAGATAATGTTTCTGAAGGTTCAAACAATAAGTATTTCTCAGACGATAGAATGAATGCAATTATAGATGTTGCATCTTCTAAAGGTCTTGTAAAAACATATGTGGACAATGCAAATGGTGGTGCTGATGACCCTTTAGATGGGACAATTACAATCGACCTAAATACTTCAAACGGATTAACCGTTAATAGTAATACTGTTCAGTTAGACTACGAGACTACAAGTACTGCACCTACTCAAGTAGGTAGTACTTCGACTGGACACTTATGGTTTGTGATATGATATGTCTGATGAAATTTATGTAAATATAGGAACTTCGTTCCAACAACCCTACCAAGGACAAGGACTTGCACAAGGTCGTACACCTGTTATAGCACAATATATTGCAAGAAAACCTGCAAATGCACAAACACCTTTTACATATCAAAATAGACAACCTGCAAGTGCAAGACAGCCCAGTTCTGCACAAACACCTTATATTGCAAATAGACAAACTCCTTCCATAGTTCAGGCAACTGCAAATTATCCATATATTGCATCTGCACAGCAGACATATCCTTATATTGCAAATGCACAAACTACTACTCAAAATACAGGAAGAACACCTGTAATCTATGATGCAACTGGAAGAACACCGTTTACATATGCAAGACAAGGACAAATACCATATGATGCAACTGGTAGACAACCTTTTACATATGAGAGACAAGGACAAACACCATACAGTTTTCAGCAGAATTATCAACAAACATATGAAACACAAGGAACACAACCTTATACATTTAATGATACTGGTCGATATCCTTCTATATATCAAGCACAAGGAACACAACCATATAGTTATCAACAGAATTATCAGACCCCAACTATATACACTGCACAAGTAAGTACCAATAGTCAAGCAACATATCAACACCCGACTACATATCAACGTCAAGCGCAGATATCTTATAGACACCCTACTAGTTCTCAGAGTGTATTTCAAACTCCAGTAATAGCACAACAACCTTATCAGCACCCTTACACAGCACAAACACCTGCAAGTAAAATTGGAAGACAACCTACAACATACACTTATCCCGACCCTGCAATTTGGGGCCCATATCCATTTACTGGTGGGACAGTGACTGCATATACTTATACCATAAGTGGATATAGAGATGGTAATATATTCGCACCACAAGAATTTGGTCAAGATGTTGGTAGTGCTAATTTCCC
>TARA_Y100000385_G_scaffold290378_1_pt1 | contig 20438 bp, 15 predicted proteins | sample TARA_Y100000385 | Tara Oceans TARA_Y100000385 (sample SAMEA2620980) | marine metagenome | biome: marine biome (ENVO:00000447); feature: surface water layer (ENVO:00002042); material: "saline water (ENVO:00002010), including plankton (ENVO:xxxxxxxx)" | depth 5 m
TTATCTAACACCCAAGTAAGTCTTATATACTCATACCAACTTCAAGTGTCCAAAAAATTAACTGTTTTATCTGGAATACAAGCTAGTTATCAACAAAGAGCCTTAGATAAGACTAAACTATTTTTTGGAGATCAAATTGACCCAAACTACGGATTTGTTTACCCCACACAAGAAAACGTAGCCTTGTTTGCAGATAACATAAGTTACACCGACATCTCTTTAGGATTAATGGCCTTCACAAAAAAGTATTTCTTCGGAATGGCATTACACCACTTGACTGAACCAGAGGATGCTTTCATCTCCAATAGTTATCTTCCAAAAAGATTAACAATTCACACTGGAGCAAACTTTCCGATAGGAAAAGCTAGAAGTATGGGCCTAATAATGGACGATGGTCCATTTATCACGCCTAATCTACTTTATATGTCACAAAATGGTGCACAACAATTAAATGTTGGACTTTCATTAACCAACCAAAGTTTTTCAGGGGGTTTGTACTTTAGAAACAATTTAACAAACTCTGATGCAGTATTAGTTGTCTTAGGCTATGAGTCAAATGGACTTAGACTTGGCTACAGTTATGACTATACAATATCCGAGCTAATGGGCAGCTCAGGGGGAGCTCATGAAGTATCTCTAACTATTCAGATGGCATGCAGAAACAAAAGAAAAAAATTAAAAGCAATCAAATGCCCTAAATTTTAGGTAACTTAGTCAATCAAAATTATAAGAAAAACTAAAAAGCATCATAGATTATGAAAACGTCTACTTTTTTTTCTAAACTCCTTTCTCTTTCTATACTTGCTTTGTTATTGGCATCATGCAGTAATAAACATAAGAGTGTTTCCAAAACTACAGGTTGGAAAATTAATACTGCCAACAATGGAGGATTCGAAGCAGAACTTAACTTCGAAGAAGAAATTCCAGTTGGAATGGTATTCGTTGAAGGTGGTACATTTATAATGGGCCAAACCTCCGACGATGTATTAATGGAAAATGATGCTAATCCTCACCAGGTATCCGTAGCATCATTTTATATGGATCAAACAGAAGTAACAAATGTAGCCTACAGAGAATATCTATTTTGGTTACAAAGAGTTTTTGGAGAAGGAATTCCTCAAGTATACTGGAATGCATTACCTGATACAAATTCATGGAGAAGCGAATTAGGTTATAATGACCCATTGGTATCAAATTATTTGAGACATGCAGGATTCACTCACTATCCAGTCGTAGGAGTTTCATGGGATCAAGCTCAAGATTATTGTGCTTGGAGAACTGACCGTGTGAATGAATTAGCTCTAATTGAAGCGGGTGCATTGAAGCACAATACAGAACAGTTTGATGATGATAACTTCAATACAGAAACATACCAAGCAGGTGCATACATTGGAAAAAGAAAAAAAGGATACAAAGATCTAGCTAACCCAAAAAATAAGGCTGGAAGAACCGGACGATTAGAAGATGGAGTGCTTACTGCGAGTTATAGACTTCCTACAGAGGCCGAATGGGAGTTTGCTGCCTGGGGAAATATAGGAAACTCAATAGAAGGTAATATATCAGACGGTAGAGACTACCCTTGGAGTAGAAATTCGTTGAGAGACGATAGAAAAAAATTTCAAGGAGAACTACTTGCCAATTTTAAACGTGGTGCAGGAGACAATATGGGTATTGCTGGAACTCTAAATGATGCAGGAGCGAGAACAATGTCTGTCCGATCTTTCCCTCCAAATGATTACGGTCTTTATGACATTGTTGGAAATGTAGCAGAATGGGTATTAGACGTATACAGACCTTCCTCAGATAATTTGGATGACTTTATGCCTTTTAGAGGAAATGTATTTACAGATAAAGCTAAAGACGAAGAAGGTTACAATCTAGAACCTGACTCTCTAGGAAGAATGCAGAGTGTTGAATCTTTCGATACAGATCGAAGAAACTATATTAAAGCAAAAAATTCGAACAAGTACGATGGAGACATAGAGTCTAGTATTTACTTCTCTGAAGGAAACACTGGCGGTGAGGTTGCAATGTATGATTATGGTCAGACAACTTTAGTTAATGACTTCGTTCATGTATATAAGGGAGGCTCATGGAAAGACAGATCCTACTGGTTAAATCCTGGAACAAGAAGATTTTTAAACAGTGATTTAGGTTCGGACCATATTGGTTTTCGATGTGTTAAAGATCGAATGGGCTCACAAAATTTGAGCCCAAACAAAAAGAAGGCTAGAAAATAATTTTAAAAAAAGCCCCTCAATGAGAGGCTTTTTTTTTTACGAAAATTACATAAAATATTCGAGCTAATGATTGAAAAGCTCTACAACACATTCCTTACTAAATCTGTAATTTCTACAGACACCCGAAAAATAAAAAAAAACTGTTTATTCTTTGCCCTCAAAGGCCCCAACTATAATGCAAATAAATTTGCATCAAAAGCACTTAAAAATGGTGCAGCTTATGCTGTTGTAGACGAAAAAAAATTTGCTATTGACAACAGATATATCATAGTTGATAATGTCCTAGAATCACTTCAAGAACTTGCGAAATATCACCGTTCAAAGTTGACCTGCGAAATACTGGCAATCACAGGGACAAATGGAAAAACCACAAGTAAAGAACTTTGTCAAAAGGTTCTTCAAATGAAATATAGAACTAGTGCAACAGTAGGAAACTTAAATAATCACATTGGGGTACCCCTAAGTATATTATCAATAGATCGTAAAGATGAATTTGCTATTATAGAAATGGGAGCTAGCCAGAAGGGAGATATTGACTTTCTCTGTCAAATCGCTCAGCCTACTATAGGAATTATTACAAATATAGGTAAGGCTCACTTAGAAGGATTTGGATCTCTTGGTGGAGTTTTAAATACAAAAACAGAGCTTTACAGATACCTTGCCAATGACAGCTTGCCGGTATTTATTAAAGATAATCAAGATCTTCTTATCTCTAAACTTCCTATTAATTGCCCCAAACTTAACTATGGAGAATTAAACTCTAGTATATTCCAAATAAATATGCTCGGAGCACAACCCTATTGTCTGGTTTCAGTGGGGAAAGAAAAAATTCAAAGTAAAATAATTGGCGATTTTAACTTTGATAATATAGCACTAGCAATTGCTGTTGGGCTTAATTTTGGTATAAAATTGAATGACATAAAAGTAGCTATTGAAGGTTATACCCCTAGGAATAATCGATCTCAAATAATTCAATCCAAAAAAAACACCATCCTATTAGATGCCTACAACTCAAACCCCATGAGCATTAAAAGTGCTATTTCCAATTTGATTAAAATATCGATTATTAAAAAAGCAATGATTCTCGGAGACATGCATGAATTAGGAAATGAATCAGAAAAAGAGCATTGTAACCTAATTAATATTTGCCAAAAATCAGGGATAAAAAATATTATTTTTGTGGGAAAAACATTACATAGGCTAAATCAAACAGACTTTTCTTCATTTGCAAAAAGAGATGAATTAATCGATTATCTTAAGAAAAATGCTTTTTCTGACACATTTATTTTAGTAAAAGGTTCAAGATCACTTGAGCTTGAGAAAATCACAGAATATCTATAAATTTTGGGAAAAATCTTCAAGGTTGAGACCTCCAAAATCTCCAGAACTCATAAACAATACAACTGTCTTTAAGCTAAGTTCTGATTGGACAGAAGAAAAACACAAATGATTGTCTGTATATACGAGTAGGTCTTTTCTTTGAAAGGAATCGAACACGAGTTCTTCACAAAAGTCAGATATATTTTTATGAATCAAGGTTTTCGGATTATAATAAACGTAAGAAATATCTGGACCATTCATGGAATTTTTATATTCTGATAAAAAATCATGACTCAAACTACTAAAAGTATGTAGTTCTAAAACTGCTATAATCTTACTCTCTTCATATTGTTGACAAATAGCTTTGACAGTGGCTTGAACCTTAGATGGAGAATGAGCAAAATCTTTATAAACGATTAGGCCTTCTCTATGAGCAATTTTTTCTAAACGATGAGAAGCGCCTTTAAATGAATATATAGCTTCAAAAAACTTTGACTCTTCAACCCCTAACTTTCTACAGATATTTAAAGCACCCATCATGTTCAATAGGTTATGAGCACCAAAAATTTCCAATTCTATTTTCTCTTTTCGAAAATGGAGGAAAGTTTTCCCATCTTCAATTGTAAATTCGGGCAATTGGTATGGTTCTGTCTCAATTTCTGGATTTGTCGAAGAAATTATATTCAAACTTTCATCGTCAGAACAATAAGTTAAATAGCCTCCAGACTCAATCTTATCAATAAATATTTCAAATTGTTTTAAATAAAATTCAAACGAAGGAAACACATTAATATGATCCCAAGCAATTCCACTCAAAAGGGCAATATGGGGCTTATAAAGGTGAAATTTAGGTCTAAGATCAATCGGAGAAGACAAGTATTCATCTCCTTCTAATACAATAATGGGTGCATCTGTAATCTTGACCATGGTATCAAAGCCTTCAAGCTGAGCTCCAACCATATAATCGCAGTCTATGGAAACCATTTTTAATACATGTAAAATCATGGAAGTGATGGTTGTCTTTCCGTGACTACCACCTATTACAATTCTGATTTTGTCCTTAGACTGCTCAAAAAGATATTCTGGATAGGAATAGATATTTAAACCTAAAGATTGTGCTTTGAGAAGTTCAGAATTATCTTCTCTAGCATGCATTCCCAAAATAATAGCATCTAAACCCTCATGAATTTTAGTTGGAAACCATCCAAATTTTTCAGGCAACAGACCGGCTGACTTCAGCCTAGATTTGGACGGGTTAAATATCTCATCATCTGATCCAGTAACTTTATCTCCTTTGTTTTTTAAGGCCAATGCTAGATTATGCATAGCCGATCCGCCAATGGCAATAAAATGAATTTGCATGTCTTATCTTTATAAAAAATAAAGATAACAATTAGAACTAAAAATGAGAAGACTAACCCAATTACTTGGACTGATATTATTACTTTTTAGCGCTTGTAAGTCAGGACAAATAACAAATCAAGATGATAAAGAAACAGCGATTGTATTCGAATTGAAAAAAAGTGGTTGCTATGGCACATGTCCTATTTTTGATATAGCACTATATAATGACCGAATAGTTAAATATCATGGAAAACATTTCACTGAAAATATTGGCCAGTTTGAGTGGTATATATCGAAAGAAAATTACGAAGAAATTCAAGCGATCATAGGCAAAACATTTAATCAAAGTCAAAGCTTTAATATGAACGTACAAGACTTGCCGACAACAAAATTATATATATATAAAGAGATAAAAATTGAATTCAAAGGATCTTGTCCAAAGGAATTTAAAAAAGAACTAAACTTAATTGAGCAGAAAATACTTAAAAACTCAGTGTGGAAATAATGTAATTACAATCGTTATTCATTGGAAAAGAATGAATTCAAACTTATTTAACACAAGTTTAAATAAGGAAATCATTTTACTTGCATTAATATTCCATATATTATACATTTATAGAGAAATAATTCGCCTTATTCAACTTTAATATTCGAATAATGTTTTCTTATGTCAAGAATAAATATCTCCGTAGATTGTGTCGTTTTTGGATTTGACTCTGACCAAGATTTAAAAGTACTTCTAATCACAAAACAAGAAAATCCAAAAACAATGAATTTGCGGGGAAAAACTCAAGTCGCTCTTCCCGGAGACTTAATTCAACACGATGAAGAATTAGATCCAGCGGCTACTAGAATTCTTAAAAGTTTAACCTCTATTGATAAAATTTATCTCAAGCAGTTTGCAATCTTTAGTAATCCTGACAGAGTAAAACAAGAAAAAGACCAAGTGTGGTTAAGAAACTTTAGAGAGAATCCAGAAGAGAGAGTAATTACTATAGGTTATATCTCTTTGATAAACATTCAGGATTTTAAACCAGAGGCTTCCTCTTTTGCCGATGAAGTAATCTGGACAAGTGTCCTCAATATTCCCGAACTTACTTTTGATCATAATGAAATTCTTAACACCGCTATTCAATTTCTGAAGAAGGAACTAAATCACCAAATGAGTTCCGTTCTTTTGCCAAAAAACTTTACCCTTCCTCAACTTCAAAAGCTACATGAGAATGTTCTTGACAAAAAAATAGACAAGCGTAACTTTAGAAAACAAATACTGAAGGAAGGAGTAATTAAGAAAACCAATCATATGAATAAGACAGGAAGAAAAGGAAAACCAGCCACTTTTTATCAATTCAATGAAGACCACCGTTCAAATTAGGTTCTAAATTCTTTCTGAAGCCATGATCCTCCTACTGAAATGACATTATCTAGTTCTAAGTAATCTCTGTGATTATCTTTAGTAATTCCTCCTGTTGGACAGAAACAAACCTCAGGAAATACTTGCGCAAAAGTCTTAAGCGCATCTGTTCCTCCAGCAATATGGGCAGGAAAGAACTTAAGAGTGTTCCATCCTTGTTCTAATGCTCTCATGATTTCAGTGGGGGTTATTGCTCCTGGTAAAAAGGGAATCTGTGTTTGCTTTAAAAGTTCAACCAACTCTATATTCAAGCCTGGAAGTACAATGAAATCTACTTTTGCCTCAATAACAGACACCAGTTGTTCTCTATCTATGACAGTACCTACACCAATCTTAAAGTGAGATGGAGCATATTTTTTAGCACAATCTATAGCTTCCAATGCACAATTAGATCTTAAGGTAATCTCAATGCAATGAATACCGTTATGATCAAGAAATTCAATAAAAGGTATCACTGCATCTAATTGTTCAATTTTAACTACGGGAACAACTGGGTGGTACTTTAGAAACTCTCTAATTCCGTTCTGGCTTTTCATATTTTAAAACAATACTGAGGCACCTTGATCACTAGGTCCTACTAAGTTTCTTAAATTCTCAAATAATTCTCGACCACTTCCCTCTTGATCTACTTTCGGAGGAATACCTTTAGGCCTTGAATGAATTAGATCTTCATCTAGACATTCTAAAACACCCTTTTCTGCATCTAGTCTCAACATATCTCCATCTTTTAACTTAGACAAGATTCCACCATCAATAGCTTCTGGTGCCAAATGAATGGCTGCAGGAACTTTACCTGAAGCTCCGGACATCCTTCCATCAGTCACTAATGCTACCTTATATCCATTGTTCTGGAGAATACTTAGTATAGGAGTTAATCGATGAAGTTCCGGCATACCTTTAACTTTAGGCCCCTGATATCTGACTACTGCAATAAAGTCTTTATTTAATTCTTTCCTATTAAAGGCTTCGAGAAGCTCTTTCTGGTCCTCAAAGATTACTGCAGGAGCTTGTACAATCCAATTTTCTTTTTTTACAGCAGAAATTTTAATGACCGACATTCCTAGGTTTCCTCTCAAAACTTTAAGTCCGCCTGTCTTTGAAAAAGCATCCTTAACTGAAGTCAATACCAACTTGTCTAAAGAAGTATTTGGGCCTGTTCTCCATACCAAGGACCCTTCTCTCAGGAAAGGTTCACTGGTATACCTATGCAAACCTTCACCTAAAATAGTTTGAACATCCTGGTGTAAAAGACCGTTATCTAGCAATTCTTTAATCAAATAAGACATTCCTCCACAAGCTTGAAAATAATTTACATCAGCAGATCCATTTGGATACATCTTGACTAAAGAGGGAATAACAGAGGACAAGTCAGAAAAATCTTCCCAATTAATTATAATACCTGCAGATTTTGCTATGGCAATTAAATGAAGAGTATGGTTTGTAGAACCACCAGTCGCAAGAAGACCAATAATTGCATTGACAATAGTTTTCTCAGAAACAATCTCGTACAAAGGACGATAATTTGGGCCCAATCGAGTAGTTTTAGAAGCGACCTTGACGGCATGCTCGGTTAAAGCATTTCTAAGAGGGGTATCTGGATTAACAAAAGAAGATCCTGGAAGCTGAAGTCCCATAATTTCCATCAACATCTGATTACTATTGGCTGTCCCATAAAAAGTACATGTACCAGAAGAGTGATATGCTTTGGACTCAGATTCCAATAAACCTTTTCGATCAATTTTTCCAGAGGCAAAATCTTGTCTAGTTTTCGCCTTATCTTCATTTGAAATACCAGTCTTCATTGGGCCTCCAGGGACAAATACAATAGGCATATATCCAAACTTTAATGCCCCTATTAACTCACCAGGAACGATTTTGTCACAAATACCCAGACACATTGCGGCTTCAAACATGTTGTGAGATAAGCCAATTGCGGTAGACAATGCGATAATATCCCTACTAAACAACGACAGGTCCATGCCCGATTCGCCTTGAGTCACTCCATCGCACATAGCGGGAACACCCCCAGCTACCTGAGCAACTGCATTATATTTTGCTGCAAATAATTTAATTAACTTAGGGTATTCTTCATAAGGTTTATGAGCAGAAAGCATATCATTATAAGCAGTAATTATTCCGATATTGACTTTTTTCTCACCAATCAAACTACTTTTATCTTCGTCTGAACAAGCCGCCATTGCATGGGCCAAATTACCACAAGAAAGAGCCGAACGAGAGACGCCTTTTTCAGATAAAGACTTCATTAAAGAAACATAGTCATGTCGAGAAGAAATACTTCTTTCTACAATTTTTTTTGTTACATTTAAAATTGTTCTGTTCATGCTTAAAAACATTAAAACGTCCAAAAGACTTCAACTAATCTTTGGTTATTATTAATAAATGAGGAAACAGGGAACTGTTCTGAATCTTTATTTAATTTAGCTTTTGAGAAAACCTGCATTTTTTCGTCTCCTCGAAAATACAATAAAATTGTTTTAGACTTCATTATTGTCTCTTTATTAAATGTTATTCGGTCTATTGGAATATTTGGAGATTTAGTATTTAGAAGAGGAGCTGTTTCACCGGGCTTTAAGGCTAGTGTAGAAATTATATCATTGGGAAATAAAGATGCTGTATGACCATCGATACCCATGCCAAGGAGAACACAACTAGCCCCATCAAAAAATAGTTTATTTCTTTGTATAGATTCAGCTAAATTCAATTCTATATTGTTAATATTATAAACTAGACCAATGAAATTTGCATGAACAGCAAAATTTTGCAACAATACTTGCTTTACCATTCGCTCATTACTAGAGGAATCTTTGGTCGAAACAAAGCGCTCGTCTACCAGACCTACAAAAACTTTCCTCCAAGGTAAATCAATCTTTGACAACAAAGTATATAAATGCATAGGAGTGCTTCCTCCAGACAATAAAAGGTATGCCTTTCCATTCTGATCAATATCTTTAATTAAAGACTTAGAAATTCTCTCAACTAGATTAGCCTCAAGTAGGTGAACATCTAGAAATATACGGGTTGATAGATTCATGATTACTTATTCCAATTATGCCCATCCAATAATATATGATCGCCTGGACCAGCACTTCCAGCATTATATAAATAGTTCTTAATTTTACTCTTTTTCCAATTTTGACTAATAGAGTCTATCCATTTCCAAGAGGCTTCAACCTCGTCATTTCTCATAAATAAAGTTTGATTTCCGCGAATCACGTCAATAAGAAGACGTTCGTATGCCTCTGGAAATCGTTCAATAAACGAAGAGCTATAATCCAGTACTAATGACGTAGGTTTGTACCTATATCCACCTGGACCGGGAATCTTCACCGTCTGAACCAATTCTATACGCTCCTCAGGCTGAAGACTAATAATCAATTTATTGTTCACAATCTTATTGCCGTCAGGAAAAATATTATGAGGAACATTTTTAAAATTAATTACGATTTCTGAGAATCTTTTCGGCATACGCTTCCCGGTTCTTAAATAAAATGGTACGCCGGCCCAACGCCAATTATCAACATTAGCAAGGACCGATGTATATGTCTCAGTATTAGAACTAAAGTGACTAATATCCTCTAAATATGATTTAACCGAATCTCCATTGACTTGCCCTCTAGTATATTGTCCACGAGAAGTATGGCTTTTAATATTCTCTGAATTAAAAAACCTAAGAGACTTCAAGACTTTCAATTTCTCATCTCTTACTGTATCGGCGTCTAGCATGCTCGGGGGCTCCATTGCCACTAAACAAAGAAGTTGAAGTAAATGATTTTGCACCATATCGAGTAGGGCACCATATTTATCATAATAATTTCCTCTACTACCAACGCCCAACTCCTCAAAAACAGTAATTTCAACATTTTCAATATGTTGTGAGTTCCATGCATTTTCGTAAATGTTGTTAGCGAAACGTAAAACCATTAAATTTTGTACTGTTTCTTTCCCTAAGTAATGATCAATCCTAAATATTTGTGATTCAGAAAAATATGATGTGATGTCTCGATTTATTAATTCCGAGGAAATAGAATCATATCCAAGTGGTTTCTCTAACACCACTCTAGACTCGTTAGTAATTAGACCTTGTACAAATAAATTCTTTGAAATTGATGCAAAAAGAGATGAAGAGGTCGAGTAATAAAAAACACGAACAATATGTTCTGTTTTTCTTAATAATGTAGAAAGGCCTTTCAATGAGGTTTCAGAAGTTAGGTCAGCTTGATAATATTTACACATATCCAAGAACTCAGAAAATGAATCTACTTTAGGCAAATAATGGTCTAATTTTTTATTTAAAAATTCTTTAAATTCCTTTGGGCTTTTCGATGTTCTAGAGACAATAATAATCTTGGAATTTGAATTAATTTGGCCAGCCTGTAATCGATGAAAAAGAGCAGGCAAAATTTTCCTAATCGACAAATCACCTAGCCCACCGAATATGATAATATCAGCATCTTTTAAGGGTGATAAAGTTTTTTTTTGTTTTTTCATAAAAACTAGATTTAAAACAAATAAATAAAAAGTTTTTTATAAAATTATCCTAAAAACTGTCAATCAACAATAAAACACTTTTTATAGATTGTATGCAAAGGACAAAATTAGGATTTAATAAAAATTATGGTTGAGGATTCAATATTCGTGACTCAAAAAAAGTTTAAAATCAAATAAAATTATTAAGCGTATTGTTAACACAAATATACATTATTCATTTACTTACAAACAAGTATTTATTATATTTACGGCAAAAAATAAGTTAAACTCCTTTTACTTGAAAAAAATTCTCAAATTATCACAATAAGCCAAATTGTTAGCTTGAGAGGCTTTCTTTTTGGTTTTGATGGTTGAATTAAAATAATCATTAATTAAATTCATTTTACTCCAAATATTATTTTTATTGATAAACAATAAAATTCTAACATAATCAAGTAATAAATTAATTATATTGCAATTGTAAATTTAAAAGTTAAAAAACTATGAAAAAGTTCTTCTTGCTTAGCATATTCTTCGTTTGGTTCTTGCCAATATTTTCTCAAAATGTTTTAACCATAACAACCAAAGCTTGTGTAAACGCAAGTGAAGTAAAATTAACAGGCCCTTTTTGGCAGTGGGGACTTGCGAATGCTCCAGGAGCAGTAAATAATGGAGATGGAACTTGGACATTTACTCTAAGTCCTGCTCCAACAGCGAATATGGACTATCTATTAGTTATAGATGGAATGCAGGAAAATCTAATTCCTGGAAATATTGCCTCAGGAAATTGGTCTTGTACACCTTCTTCTGACCAATTGACTTATGCTAATAGATTTTGGATTGTAGGTTCCGGAAACATAGACAATACCTACGGAACTTGTAGCGATGAATGTACAGATATTTATGGTTGTATGAATACTGAAGCAACCAATTTCAATATGTTCGCTACCATTGAAGATCAAAGTTGCTTGATTCCAGTTGAAATACCTATCAATTTTGAATTAGGACAATATTCTTTTACTGATTTTGATGGATCTACTTCCAAAGTGGTCTCAAATCCTAACCCATCTGAGATAAATATGAGTTCCAAAGTGGTTGAACACGTGCGTGACGGAGGACAATTTTGGGCGGGAACATATATTTCAACCCTTCCTATTGACTTTAGCTCTAGTGTAATCAATATGAAAATTCACTCTCCTGCAACAGATGTTCCCGTGCTACTTAAGTTTGAAGACCCTATCTCTGGAGCCAATGTTGAACTTACCTCAAATACCTCTTTAGCTAATGAATGGGAGGAACTTAGTTATGATTTTGGAACATTAGAGTCGGGATTATATTCCCAAATTGTTATTATTTTCAATATGGGAACTGTGGGAGATGGCTCCGTAAATTCTACTTATTACTTTGATGATATCACCTTTGCTACTGGTCCAATTGGCGGATGTATGGATACTACTGCTTATAATTACAATTCACAAGCAGTAGTTGATGATGGCAGTTGTGCCTTCCAGGAAGCCACATTAAATATTACCGCTACAGTATGTGATCTTGGACTTACAACAGTTGTTCCTGAGCTAAGATTAACGGGGCCATTTTGGGGATGGGATTCAACATCGGGGCCAATAGGCGAATACAATGGAAATGGCACCTGGACTTTTACTCTAGATCCTACGCCACAAGAAGACATGGAATTCCTTCTTGTAAAAGACGGAGTAATGGAAGATTTAGTTACTAGTAATGCTTCTACTGAGCTCTGGGATTGTACGCCAATAACTGATTACTTTACTTATGCAAATCGTATGTGGGAAGTGGGCTCAGGAGACATATCAGATCTATTCTATGAAACCTGCGAGCTTTGTGAAAACCCATTAGTTATATTTGAAAAAAATAAAACTATAAACGATGTATACCCTAATCCTGCCTACAATTTTGTGTCCATCGACAAAGACAATAATAAAGTTGAAATCTTTCGCATAAATGGACAAAAGGTGATGGAAATAGTCACACCAAAAAAAGATATAAACATATCTCACCTTCCAAAAGGGTTATATATGATAAAGTGCACAAATAATCATGGACTTATCTCATTTAACAAACTAGTCAAAAACTAAAAAAACATATGCCTTCCATAAAATGGATGTTGCCCATCTTTCTTATCCTCTCTAGCACTGCCTCTATTTCTCAAACATTCAAGGTTGAAGTTATTCAAAAAAATGGAGACTGGGTTCTTACACGTGATGGAGAGCCCTACTACATTAAAGGAGCCGGAGGAGACACACATCTTGATGAATTGGTCGCTGCAGGCGGAAATTCTATTCGAACATGGAGTGCGCAAGATGCACAAGAAATACTCGATCGAGCTCATGCCCATGGACTAACAGTTATGTTTGGACTCTGGGTTCAGCATGAAAGACACGGTTACGATTACGACAATGAAGCTGCAAATCGCGCTCAATTAGACTATTTTACGTCTGTAGTGAAAAAATACAAAGACCATCCAGCATTGCTTATGTGGTCTATCGGAAATGAAGTCGATCTCTTTTACTCCAACACCAAAGTTTGGGATGTCGTTCAAGATATTGCTAAAATGGTTCATGAAATTGATCCCAATCATCCTACTACAACAGTAACTGCTGGACTAGACCCTATAGAAGTTAAACTTATTCAAGAAAAAGCTCCTGATATCGATATATATTCCATAAATACATACGGAGAAGTTTGTATCATCAAAAACTTAATTAGAGCTTCTGGTTGGAATAAACCTTACATAGTTACGGAATGGGGTCCTGATGGTCATTGGGAAGTTGAAAAAACAAAATGGTCTGCACCTATAGAACAAACTAGCCATGAAAAAGCGCTGAGTTATTTTCAGCGATACAATGAGTGTATTGTTCCCGATAAAGAATTATGCATTGGTTCTTATGTTTTCTTGTGGGGGCAAAAGCAAGAAACGACTGCCACCTGGTATGGCCTATTCTCTAACAAAGGGCAGAGCACTGAAGTAATAGATTATGTAGCCAAAGGTTGGACAGGAAATTGGCCAGCAGACAGAGCTCCATCATTGGACAGTTTGAGTCTTAATAACCAACAAAAAGGAGAAAATATATTTCTCACTGCAGAAGAGTTATATGCTGCTGACATCTATGCTAGTGATGATAAAGATAAAGTAAATTATACCTATCAAATATTTCCAGAAAGCCAAAACACCAAATCAGGAGGAGACTTAGAAAGGGCTCCTCCACCGATGGCTGGTTTGATAAAGAAAGTATCAAAAAATGAAGTTCAATTTAGAGCCCCCAAAGAGGAAGGTGCATACCGCTTGTTTGTCTATGCAACTGATAACAACAATAAACTGGCCTATGGAAACATACCCTTCTATGTTAACCCCAGAGAAGCAGACATGCCACAAAGTACTTTTATTAAATTGAAATCCAGAAAACTTACAATCCCGGAATAAAAATACTGTTAGCGAAAATATGCTTAAAAAATATAAACAGATTATTCTATTGCTTACTCTAGTCTCTTTTGGAGGAAAGACCCTGTGGTCACAAAACCAAGGAAGTATAAATCAGAAAGAATATTTAGAAATTGGTCTCTTTCCAAAAGACGAGGCTCCCCAATTATATACCTTTAAAGTGAGTGGAGAGTACAGATTTATAGGATCATTTACTCACATGCTAGAACAATATCAACTCTCTGAAAGTACGCTAGATATTTCTAAAGAAAACATTCTTTTTATTGGAGATGATAGCCAATTACCTCAACTAACATTAAGGTTTTCTGGAAGGCCATCACTAAAAACATCATGGGGGTTTGACTTATATACTTTCCAATTCTTAGAAGGGAATGTAAAACCCACATATAGTGCTATGATTACAGAAACCGATCTTCCTAGCATATACGATCCTATAAACGGCACGCGAATGGCCGGAAGTCTGGGGATTCTGTTAGGAATAAATATGTATGGATCTTTTGATACTCATGTAGGATCTTTTTTGGTCAAAGCTGGAGGAATCCACTGGACATCGATTAGTGACTTGACATTGGCTTCTTTTCGAGGATACAATCGCTTCAGTTTATTTGAAAGAAACCCATGGGATCCATTGGGTACAAATGTTGAAAAAAGATATTATGATTTTTATACAGCGGGGAATATTCAGCAAGATACTCGATGGGGGGAAAAAGCCTTTACGGGTCTTATTTTAGAAGGGAGTAACATGCCGAAAAATACGAGTATGAAAGCTTTGTTCGGAAAAACAGAACTCAATGGAGGTTTTGCTATTATGCCAAACTTCACATATGGTGGGCAATTTCGTAAAAATTTTCCCAGCGGTCATTTTATTGGCATTAACTCATTTAATTCGCAAACATATACCGACAGCCTTGGAACAGAAAGTTTTGGATTTAATATCGCTACAATAGAATCTAATTTTTCTCTTCTTAAATTAGGTGTTAAGCTCGAAGCTGGAACAGGACGATCTATCAGCTCCGAAGCAAATGGAAAATGGGGAGAGGCGCTTCACATAAAAATCACTCCTCCCACCCTATTAAACAAATTATCACTAGAGGCTCATTTGTTTCGAATTAGCCCACATGTGATTAATAATAATTCAGTTTTCTTAAACAGCGCTATAGACCAAACGAATGACAACGGAATAGCAGCCGGATCCGTTGGTAGTTCTACGGTACTCCAACCTTTTGCTAGTCAAATGGTTCCTTTAGGAATGATGACTAACAACCGACAGGGAATAAATATCAATTCCGAATTGGATCTAGATGAGCTTAAAATATCTTTTGCAATAGGTGCTTCTACAGAAATAGATGCAATTGCAAGTGAAATCTCCTATAATCACCCTATAAACCAATTTATTAGATCTCGCTTGTGGCGCTGGAATTTCCCTTCGAATGTAGGTCCATATGGCCAACAATCCGTAATATATCGAGATGTTTATGAGACAGTTAAACTTAACGATGAAGAAATCACAAAAAAATATTTTAATGGCTTAGAAATTCAAGCAAAATACCACCCAAAATTTCTAAATCAAAAATTATATATGTTCTCAATCAGTAGGTTCTATTCTGCTCAGGATATATGGTCATCTATTCCTCTATTTAACGAAGAGGCATATATCCGACAGTACAACCACGAGTTTGAAGCTTACTACGCTATTAATTCAAAGTTTGTCATAAATGGATACCTTGGATTCGAAAGAACAATTGCCAATTATCAGACCGAGACTGATATGAATTCTGGAAAACCCAGAAATCAGTTTGGAAATGGTATAGGGATTGGAATCGATTATTCCATTGCTAAAAATACCGCATTATTCATCAGACATCGTTGGTTTGATTTCGAAGACAAAAGCTTCGAATTAGATAAATTTAAAGGAACCGAAACCAGTTTAGAACTTAAAATATCTTTCTAATGACAAAAAGAATCGCAGTCCTCGGACTTCTGTTAATATTTTCCTTATCCTCCTTTGCGCAGAAAAACGAAAAAAAAATCTGGCTTTCTGGAATGTCTAGAGCCATGTTTAATTTAGATGCATTACTGGTTGATGAGACTGACACTACTTCTGGGTCAAAATCTGAATATGGGCACACTCTAGTTGATCTATCAGCAAATATTAAACCCAACAAGAACACCTATATTAGATCTACAATAAGAGTGCGAAATGAATATGGCGGATTCTGGGGCTCTGGAGTCACTTTTGATTTACGGGAACTATACCTAAGAGGATTAATTGCCAATTCTATTCGCTACCAAGTTGGAGATATGGATTATAAACTCACACCTTTCACATTCTTTAATAACAATGAAGAATTATACAACAATACCTTAGATATTTTTAATTTGTATTCTGATATGATACACTATGACAATTTCTATAATGTAAATAATACATGGAGGCAACAAGGGCTTGCCACTGACTTCTCTTTAAGCTTTAAAAAGGGAATTGAGGAATTACAATTCAACTTATTTAGCTCGCGAATTAATCCCACAGATTTTGATATGGTTGATGACCGCGTATTTTATGGAGGAAATATAACCATGCTTCAAAGTCATAACTTTTCTATCGGGGTAAATTACATAAATCTGACAGACATAGCAGGAACATCAAACAATACAAGTGAGTTCAAGAATCCAGTTATCACAGGTAACTATAAAATAAATATAGATCTTAATGATTTAAGACTTGAGCTAGATGGTGAATCCGGGATTTCTAAATCAAGTATTGAGAATGACATAGAACTTCCTGTCTTGGTAGAAGATTATTTTAACTATGCAAAACTAAAGGCACAATATGAGCCGCTTGATATTAGCTTCGAAATAGCCTATAGAAACGTAGGTCAGGGTTACCGAAGTGCAGGTGCGCAAATGAGAAGATTAAAATATGCAAGTCAGGCCTTTATGTTTGACCGTTATACCAACGAACAAATCGTTAGACCGATAGGAATGTGGGATATTCACAATGATCCTTCACTATATAAATCACAAATTCAAGTAGGCTTAGCAGAATACTACCCTCAATACAACAATATAGATCCCTACGGATTGGCTACCCCAAATAGAAAAGGTTTTGAATTCTCTATTTCTCACCAAGACGAAAGCAATCGATTTCGATTATCATTGGACTATGGACTCCTTTCTGAAATTGTAGGATTAGGAACTGATGAACTCAAAAAATTCAACTCTATTGCAGCGAATTTAGAGATCAACATAAATAATATGTTAGAGAATTATGACAAGCAAATAAAAATTCAATTAGGCTTTCTCTCTGATAAGACTAATCGATCTGGAGAACAAGTATTTATTAATTCGGATTTAAATACACAAAGAATATATGCGGGATTTTCCCTAGAATTAACCAAAAATCTTTATTACTTAATGGGATATGAGCATATTCAAGCTAGCGGTAACGATCAATTAGCAGTTCGAAATCAATATGATATAGTTGAAGATTTAAATCCATTTTCATCAGAATTGACAGAAAAAATATTTGGTCACGGCTTACGTTATGAATTTGACGATCACAACGACCTTCAAATTTTATGGCAAAAGTACAATTGGAGTAATCCAGTACTAGAAGTTCCAGATTATGGATTTAATCGTCTATCCGTCATTTACCTAATGAAATTCTAACTTAAAATAAGCTACTATGAAACATTTTTATTTACTATTAATTTTTGCAGTAATTTTATTCTCTTGCGAAAGAGAAATGGGCTTTGAAGGCCCTTCATTGGTTGATCAGTTTGGTACATTTAATGTGATTGAGAAACTAACTATTAGTAACAAGAACATAGATTTTGCACAGGGTGAAACAAGCTTTTTTAATGCAGAGTTCTCCAAGGCAGTAAACTGGGAGATTATAATCACTGGATTAAATTCAGGGGCAATAAAAAGTATTTATGGAAACTCTAGAATCTTAAATCAAGAAAATGCACTTTGGGATGGTTCAACCTCAAGTTTACCTATGTTTAAAATCGAAAATTGCTCGATTGATTTAAAAGTCAGCTATAATGTAAATAGTGCGGACACTTTAATTTCTGTCGAGGATTCTATCATCTCAGTTGAAAATCTTGCCATAGTCTCAAATAAAAATAATAATGGGTTATTAATTGCTGATTTTGAAACAGGACTAAATCCTAATTGGGATCCTTTTGTACAATCTGGTGGAAATATGAGCTTTAATATTTCGAGTAATCAAGCTCCCCAGGGAAATTTCTACTATGATATGGGAGGAAATGTAGATTGGGACTGGCTGATTGGAATGGTCGACATTCCAGCTGAGGGCTATGGTGCTCCTACCTTTGACTTAAATGAAAATGGAGATAAGGTGTATTTTAATGTTATGCTATATCTTCCTGAAAACCTTCCTAACCCACCCATTGTCTTGTTTCAATTTAGAGAAGATGATAATGGTAATGGTGTATTTGAAACTGGTTTAGAAGACATGTATTCAATTGAAATTAAGGATCTAGAGTTCGGATGGCAACTAATTTCAATCAAATATACAGACCTACCTTGTCTATCAAATGGAACTCCAATAGATCCAGATGGAAATGGAATTCATAATCCAGACATGCTCAATATGATATCTGTTCTAATGTTGGCGCAAGAAGGAAATGGATACAGCCAAACCTATATGGACTATATGATCTTTACTGAAAATGAGCCTCTTAATCCTTAAACAATGAGAAAAAAAACAGTCACTTCCATACTGGTTATTTCTATTGGACTAAGTGCTTGTGTTAGTTTTAAAGACCAAGTATTATTTGATGCACCGGCTAATCAAGAGGAGCCAGAGTCCATAGAGAACTTTTATTCTTTAGATATTTTTTCTGACAATATCAACGGAGAACATTGGTTTACTGAATCTAGCCAGAATGAAATATCTCTTCCCTTTATGAAGAGAAATAAATCCAAATCATTGGACCGTAAAGAAACCTGGCTAAAAAAAACCAACCAGTGCTTGAGTATTAACAGAACCGATAAATACACATATTCGGGCTCAGGAGCTATGCACTGGAAATGGGATAAAAAAGCAGGCGATTGTCCTTGGCTGGGAATGGGTTTTGGTTGGGATAACTGGCAAGGTAAAGATATGAATCAAATAATCGGAAAAGCAGCAATTCAACTGAAAGTTAGGACTGTCTCTGGGACATTAAAATCTCTTCCATTGGCCGCATGTTTGGAGGATTACTCCGGCACACAAGTATGGATTGGATTTAGCCCTAATACTATAGAAAATGGAATCATAACAGAAGAGTGGTCAAATGTAATTCTCCCTTTATCTGAATTTGAATGGGAAAATGCTACGAATATTGATGCCTACAACATCAAACAGTTTATTGTCCAATTCGAAGCCGAAGGAGAAATATATGTAGATGAAATAAAAGTAATCCCTTATGAGGGAGGATTTAGTAAACGAACTAATGTTGTACTTTATGATCTCATAGAGATCAACATAGATGGAAGTTGCAATGAAGAGGAATGGATTGAGGCCCAACAAATACAATTTTCTTATCATAGCGTTAAGTCAATAGCAGATTCAGAAAATCTATATTTCTTTTTGGAATTTCAATCCGATGAATCAATGAAAAACCCTTTCAATGGCAATGAAATGTATCAAGGAGATGCTTTTGAAATTGCATTTTCTACAAATCCTGAGCTAATGAGAAAGAGAAAACATTTATACTCTTCGGATCAACACATTGGAATAAATTTGTCTAAAGCCAACTCGGTTTGGGATTGGCGAAATGATCGAAATGTAGAAGGAGCAGAAGTCTCGGCTCTTATTCAAGGAAAAATTCATCAGTATGAAGTAAAAGTTCCCCTCTCATCAATAGGAGTCAATTTTTTCATTTCTGGTCCTAGTTATGGAATAGAATATGCCCTTGACAAATCTTCCAAAGAGGGAAATCGAAAAACTCAATTTAGATGGAATTCGTCTAATAACGAAGGCTTTCACAAAAATCCTTCAATGTGGGGCGAACTAATCTTCAATAAATAAATCATCATGAACGATTTAAAGTTTCAAAGATTTCTATTATCAGGTATTTCGTTTCTATTGATCTATCTTACTAGCTGTGAAGAACCTCAAGCTCCGCCAATCATTGGATGTACAGAT
>TARA_Y100000385_G_scaffold289710_1_pt1 | contig 20264 bp, 16 predicted proteins | sample TARA_Y100000385 | Tara Oceans TARA_Y100000385 (sample SAMEA2620980) | marine metagenome | biome: marine biome (ENVO:00000447); feature: surface water layer (ENVO:00002042); material: "saline water (ENVO:00002010), including plankton (ENVO:xxxxxxxx)" | depth 5 m
AAAATGATTAAGACCTTATTGAAATTGGTTGCGGGGGTAGGATTTGAACCTACGGCCTTCAGGTTATGAGCCTGACGAGCTACCAAACTGCTCCACCCCGCGCCAATGAACTAATGTTACAATCTTTAACTTAGTTAATAAAAAAATATGGATAGAAAAAATTATTGAGGAGGAGTAATGCATCTTGGCTGATTATCACCTACTCCACAAGCCTCACATGTCACATTAGCAGAACTAACACAGCAAATGCTTTCAGGGTTACTTCCATCACAACAGTTTCCACTATATAAAAAGTCAATAATAACATTGTCACTTTCACTTAGATTTGAACATGCGGAAATAATATCTTCCACACTAACCTCAAAAGCTTTTGCTTCAAAATACTCTTGACTTTCCAACTGAGCCTGCAAAGCCTGTTGCATCTTTATGTCATTTGATTTATCCAAAAGCAATCTACCAGACGAAACTGCAGCAATAAAAATTGCAACTATAAACAGTACAACTGATATCTCTATTAAAGAGAAAGCTTTCTTTTGTTTAATACTCATATCAATTAAATTAATTTAGACACGTCCACAATTTATTTATAAATTAAACAGTAAATATATACAAATCAAGTAAATTCTTATTAATTATAATGAAAAATAAAATTAATAAAGTAATTTTTCTTAGTAAAGATGTTCGGATTAAAAAATTTGATTAGAGCTATAATTAAAAATCTATTTTAATACAATTAAAATCTAGGACGCCCCCTGAATCCAGCGTTGTTAAACTATCCATAACTTCTAGTAACTTTTGAACAGAATATCTTGCCGTAAATAACTTTTCTTTACTAACGGCATTTTGAAATGGCTTTGACAATTTGCTATCAACAGTTCCAGGATGTAAAGCAACTATAATTGCCTTTTTGTTAGACCTACCTATTTCTATGGATGCGTTTTTTAAGATCATATTAAGAGCCGACTTAGACGCTCTATAAGAATACCACCCACCTAGTTTATTATCCTGAATACTACCTACTCTAGCACCCAGGGCAGCAAAAATTGACTTTGAATTCTTATTTAATTTTGGCAAGAAATGCTTGGCTATGATAGCTGGAGCTATGGTATTAATACTAAATAATTGATGAAACTTTTCTTTTGACAAATCTCTCAAAGACTTTTCTGGATTAATATTTTGGTCATGAAGCATTCCTGTTGCAACTATAACCATATCAATATCCTTACTTACTTTATCAGAGGCTGATTTGATTGACTCCTCATCTTCTATATCAATAAAATAGGACTCAACTTTTTTATGACTAAAATCTGTTTTTGAACGACTAAATGCAAATATAGATCTTACTTCTTCATCTTTAGATAATTGCTTAACAAATTCACTTCCTAAGCTTCCACTGGCACCTATAACAACAATATTTAAATCTTTATTTTGCATTTTTGAATAGAAAAAGCATTACTTATAAGGCGTAATTGATATAATATTAAGAATATTATAATTTAAAAAGAAAGCCAAACGGTATTAAACAAAAACTGCCTTAAATGTTTTTGCAAACTATTTCTGACTGCTCGGATAAAGCAGTAAAAATTGATATAAAAACCCCGCTCATTCTTTATTTAAGTATTTAGCAAGAACAATATTTGTAAAAAAACTAAATTGCTAGTAATTTTGTCAATATTGCGATACTTTCCACCTATAATATTATTATATTTTATGATACCACTCGCTTATCGTTAAAAGATAAATTTTAAGTAACAATGACTTACTTTTGTATCAATAATTTCTAAAAAACATTTGTAAGATTAATGTTCAAAACCGATGTCATTTTTAATTAAATTCCAAAATTTGAAGAAGCTACTAGACTTTACATCACTAAACATAACAGCACTACTTTGGAAGATTTTAACGTCATGCCTCTGCTTTAATTCATTAGCAGTTTTCAATATCTTTGCATCAGAACAATTCGGAACAATTATTCTATCAAAATCTTCCTCTATCATTGTTTTTTCTATTATTTTACAATAGTCTCCTTTAAAAATTCTTACTTTTCTTTGGCACAAATATTTGTAAACTATCTTTAATCTTTGTGGGGAGATTAGGTTTACATAATCCTCTGAAAATATAAAAATTTTTTCTGAATTTTTATAATCAAAATTTAAATTATAATCGTTTAGCCAGAGTAGATTTTTCATAGGTTAGGAAATAGTTTGTTATTTAGCTCTTCATAAGAAAAACATAAATCAGGATTTTCTTCATCTTTAATTTCCAACTCATTAGAGAAATATTTCTTAATATTTTCCAAATTAAAAATATAAGGTTTTGAAGAAAATGTACTTGCAATCCACTGAAAAGAGAGATTGTTAGAGGGTAAATCAGCATCAATTAAATTTTGTAAAAACCACATTGCTCCAGCTTGCCATTTAATTTTACGAAAATGAATTATATATGATGCTAAATACATTCGCGAGTGATTGTGTAAATATCCGGTTTTGGTTAATTGTTTGATAAAATAATTAATTACGTGATTTTCAGTAGTAGCGGCTTTAATATCTTCTGGTAATTTATTATGGTATTGATCGTGACTAAACCCAGTCTTATAATCTTCAATATTAACCCAAAGAGAATTATTATTATTGAAAAAATAAGATTGCCAAAAATAGCGCCAATAAAGCTCTTGAAGAAATTTTTCACATCTTTTAAAGCCAAATTTCTTTATTACAAAATCAGAAATTTCTTTTGTTGAAACTAACCCGTGACGAATTAGATGTGAAAAGTTACTGATTTGTCCATTGCTATAATTACGAGTTTTAGCATATTTAATTGGATCAAATTGGTCTAATCTTTTTTTAAAAGAATCTATTTCTAGATTAAAATTTTGCGAAACCTCTTCTAGGTTTATATTAAACTCTAGATCAAGATATCTATCTAAATCTTTCTGGTTTTGAAAATTATTTTTTAACTCTTTCATATGAGTGGGGGAAATTGAAATTCTTAATTTTTAATTCCTGACTCTTGCTCAAACCACTATGTCGAAGCTGATACAGTTTATATTTATTAATATTAATTAAAGCTCTTATAAAATAAGATAGAAAGAAAAATAATCAAATCCAAACAGGTTTATCAAAATTAGCAAAACAGCTGAGTGGTGTATTAGATTAATGTAATCATATTGATATAGGAAACACTTTTTATCGTTATAAAGATTTAAATTTAATCAGTAGAAAAGTATATCTCAAACCAAAAATAAAGTTCTTGTAAATGTTAAAAAAACAGCTGTTTATGTTGATATTAACTTCCACACATATTATCAATTAAGTGATTTTAATTGGATTTAAAAAGAAGAGTGTTTTTATCAATCACAACATAAATAAAACATGTTATCCTTACAATTAATAGAATTTCTAACAAAATTACTATGACGGATATGGTAAGTGGCAGGTCTTACATTTTAGTTGATTTTTAAGTTGTCTTCCGAGAACTTGCTCAAAAAAAGAAGAGCACTACCTTAAATTTAAAAAACTGCTAATTTTGGATTTGGAGAAGAAAATATTGCAATTGTTATAGATTGAATTAATTGCAATTTTTACTTAAACATAAACAATATAGAAATATCTTTTTTTAAAATTAAATTTAGCATTCTTAATAGTTATACATGAGTTATTATAAGTCATTTATGGATTTGGCATTAATTGAAGCACAAAATGCCTTAAAAAATAATGAGGTGCCTGTAGGGGCGGTCATAGTAAAAAATAATAAAATTATTACCTCATCTCATAATCAAAATTTAAAACTTTTAGATCCCACCGCCCATGCTGAAATAATAGCAATCAGAAATGCTTGCAAATTATTAAATAGTCAAAGATTGCCTGGATGCGACCTATACGTCACTTTAGAACCATGCTCCATGTGTGCAAGCGCTATTGCAGCAGCTAGAATTAATAATTTATATTATATATTGCCAGATAAAAAATATGGAGGAGTTGAAAATGGTGCTAAAATTTTTACACAAAAAAACTGTCATCACAAAATTAATATTTATAACAATATAGGTAATCCAGATAAATATAAACTATTACTACAAAGTTTTTTTCGGGATAAAAGATAAAAATATAATATAATTTATTTAAAAATACTGCTTATGCAGCTGAAGCTATTATATTGCACTTTAAAATATAATTCTTCTTTTAAAATTATAGTAGCGATGCTTACTCTTAACATTTTTATTCTATCTAAATTAAAGTTGTATTTATTTTATAATTTTATTATCCGTTTTTAGATCTATTAATTTTAATAGTTGAATTAATTAATTCTTCCTTGAAAAATATCATTAATTTTTGTACTCAAGAAAAGTATGGCTAACAAAAGAGATTTAAGACTTAGAATCTGCTACGGTATTTGTTATTTTTATATTTCATGTTTTGATGGTGTTTTTCATCACATCATGTCCCAACCTAAATTTTAACTACCTTGTCATAGGGTTATTTATTTTGAAATAAAGGCGTAAAAAGATGAATATAATTCTTTTGCAATTTTTATTACAAACTAAGAACACCCGCCACCTTCTTCTGTGGCTTTTAAGGAAATCTTAAATTTTAGGATTCTTTTGGTGCCGCCCTTTGGCCTGCACTTTTAACCATTACTAGAATATTCTTTAGGGCAACTATTCCTTGCTCATTCACCTGAATTCACTTAATTTACCACCAGCAAAAATATTTTCTTCTAAGGCAAAATTAATTAACTCTGGCTCTGACAATTCCTGATCTCTATTTTTTCTCTTAGTAATAAATTCTTCCTTATTTTGAATTTTAGCAAAAATATTGTTGTGCTTTTGTTGTAAGATGGTTGATAAATATTGTTCTTTTTCTCCTGATCTTGGATAATCATGAGCTGTTAGAATTTTATAATGATTGGGGTAAGAAAAAATCTTTTGGATAGAATCAAACAACTCTTCCGCACTACCACCAGGAAAATCAGATCTTCCAACACCAAAATTTGGCATAAATAATAAATCACCAACAAAAATATGATCATTAATTACAAAAGAAGAGCAAGAAGATGTGTGACCGGGGGTATCAAGGAATTTTACTTTTAAGTTACCAATCAAAAATACTTCCCCACTAGAAAATAAATAATCAAAATTCGAAATATCAGCTTTAAGATCAAATTTTTTAGCCCAAAAATTGGCAACCTCCTTAATTTTATTGCTAATGGCAATTTTACCCCCTAATTTTTCCTTTAAATAAAGTGCAGCAGAAATATGATCGGCGTGAATATGGCTTTCTAAAATCCACTCCAAAGAAAACTGCTCATCAGTAATAAATTTTATGATCTTGTCAGCAGATTTGCTTGAAAATTTAGTAGATTTTAGATCAAAATCTAAAACAGGATCTAAAATAGCGCATTTTTTGCTATTTTCATCAAAAATTACATAACTAAATGTAAATGTTATAGGATCAAAAAAAGATTTGTAATTCATAATTAGTAGATTTATTTTTTGATCTTAGTTTATAGATAATTAATTAAAACGCAGCAAAACTGCTATGTAACTAGAACTAGGAAATCAAAAAAAATGTTCTATTTTTAAGGGAAGTTTCACAACGAATTTAATTAAAACAACTCTCCTTATTAATAGAGGTAAAAAATAATCAAGACGCTTTTTTCTTCAAAGTGGCAAAACCTCTTTGTTTGAGGCTACAAATAACCATCATTTTATATTAATAATCATAAAAAATGAACAATATAGCTTTATTTATAATTTTTTTGTAATTTCTGATATTATATCCAACTAAAGCAACATTGAAATTGGGTTTTCAACAATTTTCTTGAATGTTCCTAAAAATTCAGCGCCAACTGATCCATCAACAGAGCGGTGATCCGAAGATAAAGTAACATTCATAATAGTTGCTTTGGCAAAGTCGCCATCTTTGATAATAGCTTTTTGAATACCAGCGCCAATAGCTAAAATACAACTTTGTGGCGGGTTAACAATTGCTTGAAAATTATTAATACCATACATACCAAGATTAGAAATAGAAAAGCCGCCACCTTGAAATTCTTCCGGCTGCAATTTACCATCCCTAGCTTTTTTAATTAACTGCTTTGCTTCATTAGAAATATCAATCAAAGATTTCTGGTCAGCATTTTTAACAATTGGAGTAATTAAACCGCCGTCAATTGCTACAGCAATTGAAATGTCAACATTATTATAAAGCAAAATAGCATCATCTGTCCAAGAAGAATTAGCTGTCGGAACCTCTTTCAAAGCTAAAGCGGTTGCTTTAATAATAATATCATTAACTGATAATTTGTAATTAGGCTTACCTTTGTCATTAATAATTGCTAAATCATTGATTGATTTACGCATTTCTAGCAATTTATCTACATTTAAATCCATTGATAAATAAAAATGCGGAACGCTCTGTTTTGATTCTAACAACCTACTAGCAATAACTTTTCTAACATTATTATTTTTAATAGCTCTAAATTCTTCAGGATGCCTTTGAATGACGCCAGATTTTGAACCAGAACCAGCATTTAAAACATCGTTTTTAATAATTCTACCGCGAGGGCCAGAACCAATTAAGCTTTGTAATGAAACGTTATTTTCAACAGCAATTCTTTTGGCCAAAGGGCTGGCATAAGTACGATCAGCAGATATAGAGTCAGCAACTGCAGGAGTCTGTATTTTTATAGATTCAGCTTTCACCTCCTCTTTAACTTCTTGTTTTGCGCCTTCATTTGCAGAAGCAGAACCTACTTGCACCTCACTCACCTTATAAGAATCTAAAACAGACTTATCTTCACCTTCTTCAAGTAAAAGAGCAATTGGAGCATTAACTGCAACATTTTCAGTGCCTGCTGCAACTAAAATTTTACCTAAAATACCCTCATCAACTGCCTCCACCTCCATTGTAGCTTTGTCAGTCTCAATCTCAGCAATGACGTCACCTGCCTCTATATTATCACCTTCGTTTTTTAACCAATTAGCAAGGTTGCCCTCCTTCATGGTCGGAGAAAGAGCTGGCATTAAAATTTCAATAGTCATATTTATATAATTATATTCTTAATGAGAAAGGATTATAAGTATAATTTTAGAAAATCAAAGTAAAATTTTAGGCAATCTTTTTGATAAATAGATATCGTAATTTAAATCTTAATTGATGTATGTGGATTTTCTTTTTATGGATCATTTATATAGGCATGAAGAAGGTAGTAATATTGTAATGTTGGTGTGACACTAATATTGCACCTACAATACTTCTGTACCAAGCCATAACTAAGTATTTTTGTCTAGTTGCAGATCTTGCTCATGAAAAATAACCTTTATTAACCCCCTAAACATAAACAACTTTCAATAAGTACAAATCATAAATTCTTAATTGTTAAATTAAAACTGTAGGATCTTTGTTTTTTGGTAAAGCTTTCCAGATTTTCTTCAGAAATAACAATCCCGTAAGAAACGCAACAGCCATTATACATTAAGCTATAATTTCTATTAATAATTTTGCCTTCTATTAAATCTTTAGAAAAGCCAATATTAACATTTAGTTTTGAAGTTAACTTTATTGATGTATTTGAATTCCACTGCTCTTTTTCATCAATACTACTGTTGCTTCTTTTGAGCAGTAAGTAATTCCCTGCAAATGTCACTGCATTAATTGGAATATTATAATTAAGATCATTTACTTCATTATTATAATCTGACTCGCTTAGATGAAAATTATAAATTAAAGATAAACTATTGTCATTTTTATAAGCAATTTTACCAACAATGTTTGACTTATCATTATCATTAAAGCCTCTAATAATTACATCTTGATTAGTATCAGTAAATCTTTGGCTTTGACCAAGGTTTAAATTAAATTTACCCAGATCATTGAATAAATACGTATTAGCACCGTAACTGACTCTTTGACCCGCCTCATTCCTATCAAAACCTATTAAACGATCCTCCAAAAATAAATTAGCTTGCGTTAATTCATTATTATTAACATCCTCATTATATAAATCATTGCTTTTATCTTGGTCTGGACTTCCTACAAACTTTACCAGAGGTTCAAACATAATTATGTTACTATTAGATCTTCGAACCATTGGAAATTTCCAACTGAAAGAAGCTCTGGGATAATAATTAACTTCTTTTTTCTTATAATATTTTTTATCTATTTCTGTGTATTTGTAAGCATCCTGCATATAATACACATTCCCTTGAGCATTAAACTTAACTTCAAAAAGATTACCATAAATATTATAAGGCATTTTTACTTCGGGAACTAGAGACAGCCTCTTATATTGCAACCCCTCCCTTCTATGAATGGCCGCCATATTAGATAGAAGAGAAAATTGCGTATTAAAATATTTTGGCCTGCTTTTTATATAGTGCTCCACAATGGGCAAAGCTAGAGGGGATGTTTTACGATCTGTGTTAACAGAAATCTCTTGTATATTTAATATTTTTACAGAATAATGCTGCATCAATTCATGTTTGTTAAATTCAATGCTTGAGACAGTGTGGTCTACAAAGTCAGATTTGTAATCACGCAAAAACTCTTTATCTCCAACGTGATTAACATTAAACATAAGATCAGAAAATTTTGACAAAACAAACTTACCTCTTGCCTTACCTTGCCACCTCAAATTACGATTTATTGGCTCATTATTAACAACTATTACTTTCTTAGATTCTGCCAAATTATTATTTGCAAACTCCAAATTAACATCATATTGGCCATATTTTATTAGATGACGAAAATTATTATTAACTAAGACATGCTTTGTATCTGGAAAATAGCTAGTTTTTATTGTTAAATCTTTGTTATCACTAATATTTAAATAGTATGGCACTGTTAAGCCCAAACCTAAATTCTGACTTTTAGAATATGAAGGAGTTAAAAAACCAGACCTCTTTTTACTTGCAGGAAATAAAGTCTTAAAATAAGGACTATATAATATTGGAACATCATAAATTTTAATTATAGAGTTTTTTAATTTAATAGTCTCTTTGTCATTATTTACTATAACCTTTCTAGATGATATAGATATTGGCTCTGATTGCGTAAGAGGTTTGTATCTATTCTTATTGTTGTCATTAGGACAAACTGAAAATATGGATTTATCTAAAAAGGTTTTTTTATCTTTTTTAATGGCATCCTTTGCTATTATATACGATCCATCAAAAAAAACCAAAGCTGGATTTTCTATCTTCCCATCGTTTAAGTCATCCGAAAATATAGCTTTTGTAGCTGATATATTGCCAACCTGATAATTATTTATCTTAACATCTCCAATTGCTGTAACTAATTTCTTGGACTGGGAATATTCTATATTTTTAGCCGATATGCTGTTGCCTCCTTTTGTAAATTCTGCGCCTCCTATGGCAGATATTGTTTTTAATTGACTATCTGATTCCAAAATATCAGCTGTTAATTTAGCAGGCAGCTTATCAATTTCTTTATTCTGAGCGAGAATATTACAAGAAAACAAAAGCAAGAATATAGCTGATATTATATAGAATAATTTATTCATTATCAATTTTTAAGAAAGTTTTATTTTTTATTCTTAAATCTATAACAGCTATATCGTTAATTAAATCCTGGTCATTATATATTTTCTCCAACCTTTTCCAAGCTTTTTCAATATTTTTTTCTGGTAGTTTAACTAAAATATTATTAATAAATCTAATGTCCCACCTTCGATTTCCAATCAAACTTGCTGAATAAACATAGCGCCCTATTTCTGGTTTGGCAGAAAATATATTAAACAGTGATTTGACTTTTAACCTGGCATTATCTCCGTTAACGATTAACAAATAACCAAAATCATCTATATTCTTTACATCAATCTTAATGCCGTCCTTGTCGATTATATATCTCTTATTATTATAATCCCAAATCGCAAAAGGACTATATTCTACAATTTTAATATCTAAATTAGACGCAATATTACGATTAATAAATACTTCTTTAACCCAATTTATTTTCTCAATATCTACCCTTATATCATCAATTATTTTTGAACCTAAATTCTTAAAACCAATATTACTAACTTTATTTTTTACTATTTCTTTAATTTGATTTTCATCAGAATTAACAATACCAACAATATTAACTTCATCATAAGACAAATTAAACAACTTTAAAACCCTATTCTTTTGTATTTTGAAATGTTTTTTTATTTTGTTATTTGGGTGGTCGCCAATGATATAAAAAGATATAATAGAAACCAACAATATAAAAAAGATAAAAAATAGACTCTTCTTCAGTAGTTTTTGATGCAAAAACAGATATCTTGTAACAAACTCTTTAAATTCTATCATCAATCATTTTGATAAAATTATTAATACCAAATAAAGCAATGAATGATCCAATTCTTGGGCCGGATTCTTGACCAAAAAGAGTTTGATAAAAGCATATAAACCAATCTTTCATATTTTTCTCATAACCAAACTCCCTACCTGTTTCATAGATGATATTTTGTAAAACCTTGCCATCACGAACATCTATATTGTCAACATTTTGTAATTTTCCTTTTAACGAAATCATGGCGTTTTGTTCGTTTTGGGTAATTCCTCGATATTTTTTATGTTTTTTAATAAAATCATTATAATAATTAATAGCAGACTCAACCATTTTAGCTAAAAAGGGTGAGCTTTCCTTATTTAGTCCCTTTTCATATTTAGAAATAAAACCCCACAAAATATCATCATTTTCAGGGTTACAAGCGCTGGCTAAATTTAATAAAAGTGAGTAACTAATATCACATTTTTTGCTTGGTTTTTCCTTAAAATGAATGTGATTAATGGGATTATCTAATTTTTTAATTTCATCAGATTCTTCAAGATAAGAATTTAAAAAGGCAATGTATTCATCTGTAGCTTTTGGAATTACATCAAAATGCAACCTCTTGGCAGTTTTTGGTTTTTGAAACATAAAAAGCGATAAGGATTCGGCAGGAGCGTATTTTAACCACTGGTCAATACTAATACCGTTACCCTTAGATTTAGAAATTTTTGCACCATCTTCACTAAGAAACATTTCATAACAATAATTAACTGGTGGAGTTTTACCCAAAATTTGGCAAATTTTACGATATAGAGGCTCGTTTGGCAAATGATCCTTGCCGTAAATTTCATAATCAACCTCAAAAGAATACCATCTGGCACCAAAATCAATTTTCCACTGTAATTTAGCATTACCATCTAGAGCCAAAACTTCCTTTTCAGTACCATTTTCATCTTGGTAAATTACTGTGTTTTTTTCTTTATTAACGCCTTTCACGCCCTTTTCAATAACCTTACCAGAATCAGGATCGATTGGCATGACTGGACTATAGGTTTTTCTCCTCTCTTCTCCTAAAGTTGGTAACATTAGATCCATTAACTCATCATATTTTTCAATAACTTTTATCATGGTGTTGTTAAAAGCGCCAGATTTATATTTATCAGTTGCGGAGACAAATTCATAATCAAAATTAAATCGATCCAAAAAGTCTTTTAAGCGCTTATTCATGTGATCACCGTAGGACTTGCTTGTACCAAACGGGTCTGGAACGGCAGTCAGTGGCCTACCTATATTATCTTTTATTAAATCTTTATTGGGCAAGTTATCAGGCACCTTACGCAAGCCATCAATATCATCAGAAATGCATAATAATTTCACTGGTATTTCTGGCGCTAATTTTTTAAAAGCATTCATCACAAAGCTGGTTCGTGCCACCTCTCCAAAAGTTCCAATATGTGGTAGGCCAGAAGGACCATACCCAGTTTCAAAAAGTACATAGCCTTTTTTAGGCGTTTTGTTTTGAATTTTTTTTAATATTCTGTTAGCTTCTACGAAAGGCCAAGATTTTTGATTCATAACTATGTTTTGATTCGCTAATTAATAAACTTTTTTGCAAAAAATCATTTTAAAGAAATTAACTCACCCAAGCAATGTAAGTTTACATAATAATTTGCAATTAATCACTTTGAAGTTGAGAGTTACTATCACTATTTATATCTCTTGGTCTTCAATTTAAAAAATATAAATTACTAGCAAGTTTATGTCAACTATTTGCCAATATTAAGCATGATTTCAAAAGCATACCAACTTAACAGCTTTTTAACTATAGTATAGCTAATTACCCAACAAGACAATTTCTAACAAGAGATCTTGACCTCAAATAGCTTTAAAAATAACGATATAAAATATGAAAAGCCAAGTTCAATTGTTAATAAACTAGAAAAACCTGATGAATATTTTATGGAAGATAGTATTATACATACGAAATAAAAACCGCTAGAAAAAAAATATCTAACAACATAAATCCTGAATTATACAGAACAACACTTGACTAACTGGGGATATCTTTAGTAAAGATTTTCTTGATGGAGTAGTAAAATCAACTATAGAGTTCATTTCATAATATTTTTTAACAACCAAGCAAAATATCAGCATAGATTTTAAAATTTTTGATATTTTTTCATTGCAAATATTATTAGGTGCAATTAACCTTATTTTTTATTAGTAATATTATTACTAACTCTTATTGGGGATATAGCTCAGCTGGTAGAGCGCCTGCTTTGCACGCAGGAGGTCAGGAGTTCGACTCTCCTTATCTCCACCATTTTTGATGTTAATGTTTTTTAGGTGCCGAAAGCAAATAAGCAATAACAAATATTTTAAGTAAAATTTTATCAGCAGACTTACTTAAAGCAAAGATTGGCTAAAGATGGGAATTGAAACTTCCGCCACCTGCTATTTTGATAAATAGTTTTTTTAATCTAGGCATTCTTTCAGTAATTGCCAAACCCAAATCGCGGGCAATTTTTACTGGCAAAATATTATTAGAAAACAATTTATCAAGATTATCGGTGGCTAAAATCATTTTTTTAGCCTCAAGTTTGGCAAGCTTATTATACTTTGCTATTAATTCATCAGAATTTAAATCCTCTCCTGATTTAAAATTATTTTCTATTAAGTCAGTCAAAATTACAACATCCTTAATACCAAGATTAAAGCCCTGACCAGCAATTGGATGAATTGCATGAGCTGCATCAGCAACTAAAAGAGCTTTTTTGTAAAAATATTCCTTGGGGTAGATTAATTCTAAATCATAAGAAAAAATCTTGGTTTTTATTTCTACCTTACCCAAATCATCGCCAATTTTTTTCATTAATTGATTGGTTAAATCTGCTTGATCAAAATCTAAATAAACATCTTTTAAGTCGGTTTTTACCATCCAGACAATTGAGGATTTATTTTGTTCTTTTAGCGGTAAAATTGCAAAAGCACCTTCAGGGAAAAATTTTTCATAAGCAATATTTTGGTGATCACGAGAATGCTCAATATCAAAAACTAAGGCTGTCTGATTATAGTGCTTGTAATTAGTTGCTATTTGGAATTTATCTCTGAAATAGGATTTTCTGCCATCAGCAATAATGATTAGTTTGGCAGAAATTTTAGAAGAGTCGTCAAAAATAATTTCACTTTCCTTATCGTTAAAATTAATATCTTGATAAGAATTTGGTGCAAAAATTTGAATATTTTTCTGAATTTTAATTCTCTGACAAAGCTCATTATAGATATCGTAACTTTTAAGCATGACGCCCATTTGTTTAGATCCTTGAAAAAGCTTACTATCAAAATGTAAATGAAAAGGTGAGTTTTTATCACTAATGTCAATATCCTTAATTTTTCCCGCTTTATCTTTTAAATTATTCCAAACATTGATCTTTTGAAATAATTTTATAGAATTATTAGAAATTGCGAAATTTTTACCGTCAGAGGATTTTTTTTTGGCTAAAAAATCTGTTTTTTCAATCAAGGCAATTGAAATTTCAGGACTGATGTCAGATAGTGAAATCGCAGCTGAAAGACCGGCAAAACCAGCGCCAATAATGGCAATATCAAATTTACTCATAATTATGCTAAATTTTATCAAAAAGACAATTATTATTATTTTTTCAATTATTGCAATTACATTTTTTGTTAATAATCGTTATTTTATAACAATCTCTTTAAAACCCTACGGTTATGAATCTGACATTCGCCTATTTATTTTATTGATTATTTTTTTCCTTTTTGGTGTAATTTTTGCTCATATTACTAATTTTTGCTATAATTTAAGGAAAAAACTTTCTGATAGTTGTCAAAAAATATTAAAAGTTAAAAAATAATGTCATTAGATGCCAAACTAGATGCTCTTTTAGAGCGTTATCAGAAATTATCAGAAAAAATCATGGACCCATCTGCTTTAGGTGATAATTATGCTAAGATTTCTAAAGAATATTCTGACTTAACTCCTGTTGTTGAGTTGATTAATAAATATAAAAAAACTTCTAGCGACACTAACGATGCTGCAGAAATGATAAAAGATATTAATGATGATGCTGAAATGAAAAAAATGCTGGAAGAAGAAAAGATTGAGGGTGAAAAAATCTTAAAAGATCTAACTGGTAAAATTAAAATTGCCCTTTTACCAAAAGATGAGACAGATGAAAAAAATGCTATTTTAGAGGTTAGGGCAGGAACTGGCGGCGAAGAAGCAGCACTTTTTGCCACTAATTTATTTAACATGTATCAAAGATATGCCGAAAAGCAAGGCTGGAAATTTGAGATAATCTCTTTTTCTGAAACTGGTATTGGCGGCTGTAAAGAAGGCACAGCTACTATTTCAGGCAAAAATGTGTTTGCTCGTTTAAAATTTGAATCTGGGGTACATCGCGTGCAAAGAGTGCCAGAAACAGAGTCTTCTGGGCGCGTTCACACTTCAGCAGCAACTGTAGCAGTACTTCCAGAAGCGGAGGAGGTTGATATTAAAATTGACGAAAAAGATTTAAGAATTGATATTTTTAGAGCCTCTGGACCAGGCGGTCAATCAGTTAACACTACTGATTCTGCCGTTAGAATTGTTCACATTCCAACTGGTATCACCGTTTCACAGCAAGATGAAAAATCGCAACATAAAAACAAAGATAAGGCTATGAGAATTCTAAGATCTCGTCTTTATGAGGCCAAAAGAGAGGAGTTAGACAAGGAAAGATCTGAAAACCGCAAGGGGCAAGTTGGCTCTGGCGATAGGTCTGAGCGCATCAGAACTTACAACTTCCCACAAGGTAGAGTTTCTGACCACCGAATTAATTTAACTTTATATAAAATTGACGAAGTTATGGCTGGTGATTTGGATGAATTTATTAACAATCTAACTGCCGAGGATGAGGCAAGGAGAATGAGCGAAAGTGAAATTTAAATAATTATGCCCTGTAAGATTGAAATTAATAGAGAACATATTGATATCAAAGTTGAAAGAGATATTGTGTCTGGCAATCGTAACAAGAAATTAATAAATTTTAAGTTTATTGCCACAAATGACCAAGACGAAGTTACAGGACACTTTGCTGGTGATTATACTAATGATAATAATATAATAATATTACAAAATGGTGAGCTTATTTTTTATCGACAAAATGAAGCCTCAATAAGACTTATAATAGAAGATAATAAAATTTTTGAATTAAAAGACAATGGCACACGAACTGAATATAATCCACCAAATGAAGCAAATATATTTCAACCTAATGTGAGTGAAAAACCACCTTGTCCAGCAAAAAACGTATCAAAGCCAAGATCAGCCAAACCCGTAGAACAAAAAGAACCATACTTATATCAATGATTTTAGCTAAAATAATCCAGCAAAAAAAGATAGAAATTACAGAAGAAAAAATCCTGTTACCGCTCCCTAAATTAAAAAATCAGTTAAAAATTACCAATTTTGGGAAAAATTCTTTTATTTCCAAGATTAAGTCTGACATCGCTACGCAAAATATTGCCATAATTGCCGAAGTAAAAAAATCTTCACCAAGCAAGGGTATAATTCGTAAAAATTTTAATCATTTACAAATTGCCAAAATTTATGAAAATTCTGGAGCTAGCTGTATTTCAATTTTAACAGATAAAAAATTCTTCCATGGTTCCCAAAAATATTTAACCGAAATTAAAAAAGAGGTTAATTTACCACTTCTTCGTAAAGACTTTATTATTGATCCCTATCAAATTTATCAGGCAAAATTAATTGGTGCCGACTGTATATTATTAATTATGGCTATTTTATCTGAAGAAGAAGCTGTTAATTTGGAACGAATTGCCATTGAAAATGATTTAGATGTATTGGTAGAAATCCACAATGAAGAAGAGTTGCAAAAAGCGCTGAAGTTACAGACAAAATTAATTGGTGTTAATAATAGAAATCTTAAGAATATGACGGTTGACATTAATAACTCCATTGATTTGTCCAAGAAAATCCCAAAAGACAAGATTATTATCTGCGAAAGCGGTATTTCTAGCAAGGAAGATATCAAATTAATGCAAAAACATAATATTAACTGCTTTTTAATTGGTGAGTTTTTTATGAGACAAAAAAATGTTGGGGAAAAGCTGCAAGAATTTATTAATTAACTTTTGTGAAATTAAAAATTAATTAATAATAATTTTAAAGAATTTCTTTTTTCCAACTGAAAAAGTCTCCCTATTTTTAAAAATATAATTTTCATCAGAGATTTTTTTCTTATTAACCTTAACTGCTCCGGCAGTAATTAATTTCCTAGCCGCTGATTTTGAATGCGTAGCTTCTGACAAAATCATAACATCAATTAATTTTGAATTATTTTCTATTTTAATTTCTTTAAAGGCATCTTCATTTTTATTCAGAAAAATTTCCTGAGCTTTTTGCAAACAACATTTTGCTACGCCCTTACCATGGCAAATTTTTGTTGCTTCAAAAGCTAGAATTTCTTTAATTTTATTCAATCCTTGTCCTTCTAACTTTTTATATTCGTTAATTTTTTTATCCGAAATATCAGTAAAATAAAATAAAAGACGAACAACATCTTCGTCTTTGACATTTCTAAAATATTGAAAATATTCAAAAGGATTTAACATATTTTCATCAAGCCAAACTGCTCCATCTGCCGTTTTGCCCATTTTTTTACCTTCTGAATTTAACAAAAGAGGTGAAGTTAGGCCAAAAACCTCCTCATTTTTATTATTTTGAGAATTGATTCTTCTAACTAAATCAACACCACTAACAATATTACCCCACTGATCAGAACCACCAATTTGTAAATTACAGCCAAATCTTTTATTTAATTCTAAAAAATCATAAGATTGTAAAATTAAATAATTAAATTCTAAAAAACTAAGATTTTGTTCACGATCAAGACGATTTTTAACCGACTCAAAAGTAAGCATTTTGTTGATAGAAAATTGATAGCCAATATCACGCAAAAATTCAATATAATTTAAACCATTAAGCCAATCTTCATTATTAACAAATTGAAATTTTGGCAATGATGGATCCTCTTTTGATAAATCGAATTTTTCTAAAGATTTTTTAATTCCTTCTAAGTTAGAATTAATATTATCCTCACTTAAAATTTGTCTCGCCTTGTCTTTGCCAGAAGGATCACCAATTTTAGTAGTGCCTCCGCCAAGCAAAACAATTGGTTTGTGACCATTTTTTTGCATCAAGCGCAGCATCATAATTTGAATTAAACTACCGATATGAAGTGATTTTGCCGTACAGTCAAAGCCAATATAGGCAGTAATTTTGCCCTCTACTAATTTTTGATCTAAATTCTCAAGATCAGTGGCCTGATTAATATAGTTACGATTTTGTAATATTTGTAAAAAATTTGATTTAAATTTTGTCATTTAATTATATTAAAACAATATTATTCCTATATAACTTATCCTCATAAACATATAAAATAAAGTAAAATCTAATAAAATTAAAATCACCAAGAATTTTAAACACGATTAAAAATATTATTACTTCTTGTATATTTAATCTTAGCCTTTATTTTAAAATTTAATGTATATTTAGGCAGACTCCTAATGAAGTTAATAATAAATTAAAATGTCAAGACAAGTAGCTATTGAAAAATATCGTAATATTGGGATTATGGCCCATATTGACGCAGGTAAAACAACCACAACCGAAAGAGTTTTATATTACACAGGTAAATCACATAAAATTGGAGAAGTTCACGAAGGTGACGCCACTATGGATTGGATGGAGCAAGAGCAAGAAAGAGGTATTACAATTACTTCAGCTGCCACAACTTGCTTTTGGAAAGATCACAGAGTTAATATTATTGATACTCCAGGCCATGTTGACTTTACTATTGAGGTGGAAAGGTCTTTGAGAGTTCTTGATGGTGCGGTTGCTGTTTTTGATGCAGTAGCAGGTGTTGAGCCACAATCAGAAACTGTTTGGAGACAAGCCAATAAATACAATGTTCCTAGGATGTGTTTTGTTAACAAAATGGACAGAACTGGGGCAAATTTTTGGAGATGTGTAGATATGTTCAAAAAAAGACTTTCTGCCAACCCATTGTTATTACAAATACCTATTGGTGATGGTGCTGAATATGGTGGATTGATTGATCTTTTAAAAATGAAATCTGTTGTTTGGGAGGACGAATCAATGGGCGCTGACTACTCTTTAAAAGACATTCCTGCCGATTTGCAAGAAAAAGCTGAAGAATATCGTAATATCTTGATTGAAACCGCGGTAGAGCAAGATGATGATGTTATGGAAAAATATCTTGGTGGTGAAGAAGTTACAGAAGAAGAATTAAAAAAATGCATTAGAAAAGGTACTATTGCTGGTGACTTTGTACCAGTTTTAAACGGAACTGCATTTAAAAACAAAGGTGTTCAAACCTTACTTGATGCTATTGTTGACTACCTACCAAGTCCAGTTGATATTGAATCTGTTACAGGAGAAGACGTTAAAACAGGTGACGAAATTCAAATCAGATATGATGATAAGCTATTTTCTGGCCTAGCATTTAAAATAATGACCGATCCTTTTGTTGGCTCTTTAACTTTTGTTAGAATCTACTCTGGAACTTTAGAAAGTGGCTCTGGGGTGGTTAATACCATCAAAAACTCTAAAGAGAGAATTGGTCGTATGCTTTTAATGCATGCTAATAATAGGGAAGACATAAAGGTTGCTCACTCTGGTGATATCATTGCTATCGCTGGCCTAAAAAACACTACAACTGGCGAAACTTTAACCGCCCCTGAAAATAAAATTATCTTGGAAAAAATGGAGTTCCCTGATCCAGTAATTGAAGTTTCGGTTGAGCCAAAATCAACAGCTGATCAGGAAAAAATGAGCATTGCTCTTCAAAGATTGGCTTCGGAAGACCCTTCTCTTAAAATTGAGAGTGACGAAGAATCTGGCCAGACTATTCTTAAAGGTATGGGTGAATTACATCTTGAGATTATTGTTGACAGAATGCAAAGAGAGTTCAAGGTTGATGCCAACATCGGTAAGCCAAAAGTAGCTTATAGAGAAACATTTACTAAACCAGTTGACGTTGAGTATGTTCATAAAAAACAATCTGGTGGCGCCGGTCAATTTGCTAAAATTAACATGACCTTTGAACCGATTCTCGACAATGATAATGACGATGAGGAAGAAACTAAAGATTATGAATTTGAAAGTAAAATTGTTGGTGGAAGAGTGCCTAAAGAATACATTCCTGGTGTTGAAAAAGGCGTTATTTCTGCCAAACAAAATGGTGTATTAGCCGGATTTCCTGTTGTTAAAATTAAAGCTATATTAACAGACGGGGCCTATCACGATGTGGACTCCAGTGTTTTAGCATTTGAAATTGCAGCTAGATCTGCCTTTAGAGAGGCTATGGCAAAAGCTGGTCCTGTTCTTTTGGAGCCCTTAATGAAGGTTGAAGTTATTACCCCTGAAGAATATATGGGAGATGTAATTGGCGATATTAGCTCTAGAAGGGGTCAAGTTGCCAATCTTGAAGCTAGAGACAATGTACAGGTTATTACAGCCAAAGTTCCTTTAGGAAAAATGTTTGGCTATGTTAACAATTTAAGATCATTATCTCAAGGAAGAGCTCAGTATACCATGGTCTTTGATTCTTACAGTGTGGTTCCTGAGAATGTGGCTGAAGAAATTAAAGCAGAAAGGTCCTAATTTTTTAGGGCTTTTTTGGCATATAACTATACAAATTATGTCAAAAATACCTGCTTATCTTATCCTTCTTTACGGCGCTTGAAGACTCTTCCTATAAACTATAACAATTTTGTTTTAGCTAAATTTAACACTCAACTACTCTTCTTTTGTTTTACAAAGTAGCAATATACTGTGCACTAATACGCCCTCTGTAGTTTTAGAAAGGGTCTCTACCTTGATTTTACTCATTTTTTTTAGCAACCTTTTGGAACTCGCCCCGTATTATTTACACCACTGTC
>TARA_Y100000385_G_scaffold291974_1_pt1 | contig 20248 bp, 19 predicted proteins | sample TARA_Y100000385 | Tara Oceans TARA_Y100000385 (sample SAMEA2620980) | marine metagenome | biome: marine biome (ENVO:00000447); feature: surface water layer (ENVO:00002042); material: "saline water (ENVO:00002010), including plankton (ENVO:xxxxxxxx)" | depth 5 m
GGTTTTGGTTCCGGAGCTTTAGTTTTAGGTGTCAAATCTACTTTACCAACCACCTTAACCTTTAATTCCGGTTTTTTGGGTTGCACCATTTCTTCTTTAGCTTCTGTTTCTATTGGCTTTTCTACAACGGGCTCTGGCACAGGTTTTGGCGGAGTTGGGGCAACAGGAGGTGCTACAACTACGGGCTCTTCTACTTTCTTCGGTGTGCCAATAATTAGCTGGTCTGCCTTCTCTTTCAGCTCCATGGACTTGCTAAACTGCTTAGTCAGCTCTGAATACATTTCATCAGAGATTTTAGCTGTTGGCTTGTTTTCTACTTCAAAACCGGCATTAGTAAGATATTCAACAATGGTTGAAGTTCCTACATTTAATTCTTTAGCAATTTTTACAAGTCTTTTCGACATATTCGATTTAAATCGTTAATAAAAGCAGATACTCAATTTTAACACGTTTTACTCATCAAATTCTGAGCTTAAAACTTTGAGCACCTCTTCTATGGTTTCTTCTTCAAGATCTGATCTTCTAAGAAGTTCTTCTTTACTTAATTCTAACACACTTCTAGCAGTATCACATCCGATATTCTTTAACTCGTCAATGATCCATTCTTCTATTTCATCAGAGAATTCATCTAAGTCCACATCGTCAATTTCTTCATCTGTATCTCTGTACACGTCAATTTCATAACCAGTTAATCTGCTTGCTAACTTTATATTTGACCCTCCTTTTCCAATTGCCATTGACACTTGATCAGGTTTTAAGAAAACAGATGCTGTCATATTTTCATCATCCATTTTAATACTAGTCACCTTTGCTGGAGTCAATGCTCTTTGAATAAAAAGGTTATTGTTAGCTGTAAAATTGACGATGTCTATATTTTCATTTTTTAACTCTCTTACTATCCCATGGATTCTTGATCCTTTCATCCCCACACATGCTCCTACTGGATCTATTCTGTCATCATATGATTCTACAGCGACCTTCGCCCTTTCACCAGGAATTCTTTCTATTTTTTTAATAGTTATCAGTCCATCCTCAATTTCTGGCACCTCTTGTTCAAGAAGTTTAGCTAAGAAGTTATTATCAGTTCGAGAGACAATCACTGCAGGATTGTTGTTCCTCATTTTTACTTCTTTGATCACACCTTTGATCATGTCACCTTTTCTCACATAATCCCCTCTTATCATCTCATTTCTTGGGATGATAAGTTCATTGCCACTTACATCATCAATAATCAGCAGTTCTCTTTTTAGTATCTGATGAACCTCTCCAAGTATAATGTCACCAATTCTAGCTGAATATAATTTGAAGACTTCATCTTTTTCTAGTTCCATTATTCTAGAAATGAGAGTCTGCCTTGCAGCCATTACTGATCTTCTGCCAAATTCTAATAACTCAAGCTCTTCATAACATTCTTCACCAATTTCATACTCTTCATCAATTTCGACTGCATCGGTAATAGATATCTGACTTCTATCATCTGTAACTTCGCCATCAGGAACAATTTCTCTAACTCTCCAGATTTCTAGATCACCATTAGCAGGATTGACGATGACGTCAAAATTATCATCAGTCCCGTATTTTTTCTTGATAAGCGTTCGGAATACATCTTCCAAAACCCTTACCATGGTAGGGCGATCTATGTTCTTGCCTGCTTTGAATTCCGAAAACGATTCAACTAAATTCATTTCTTCATACTATTTGAAACTCGGAACTAATTGTGCCGATTTTATAGATTCAAAATTTATTCTTCTTGTTACATTCTTGATTTCAAGAACTATTTTTTCATTGTCTACCTCGCTAATCTTTCCCTCCACACTTCCTCCTTCGATGAGTGAAACCTTAAGCATTCTTCCCTTGTTTTTGACATACTGTCTTTGAAATTTCAAAGGTCTAGACATGCCAGGAGAGGAAACTTCTAAGGTGTATTTAGGTCCTAGAACTTCATTTTCATCAATATAGCTTTCTAGGTGTCTACTGACTTTTCTGCATTTATCAAAGCCAAAGTCACTATCACTATCAATAAAAACTTGAAGTTTATTATTAACCTTTGAGTAGTCCAATTCTACTAAAAAACAATCTTGAAATTCTTCTTCTGCAAACTTTTCTGACAGAAGACTTTCTACTAATTTTAAGTCCACATTTTAAAATTTATGAATAAAAAAAGGGAACCATCGTTCCCCTCTGCTTTCAAAATGTGGCGCAAATATAAGGAATTATTAGCACCTTGTCACCTCTGTCTTGTTTTGTATATCTTTCCGAATTATTCAAAATATAAAATTGGAATTGTCTATTGTGAGGAAAGATGAATATTACAGTCAAATACAAGGAGCAGCTCAATACTTGAAGGAGCGTTTAAAATCCACACCTAAAGTGGCAATAGTTCTAGGAACGGGACTAGGTAACCTGTCTGATAAAATTAAAAATGCAGAAATTTTTTCTTATTCAGAGATTCCACATTTCCCGCAGATCACGGTGAAAGGACATGCAGGAAATTTAATTTGTGGAGAGATTAATGGTGTAGAGGTAATGGCAATGCAAGGTCGCTTTCATTATTATGAAGGATATAGTATGAAGGAGGTTACATTTCCGATGAGGGTAATGCAAGCATTGAACATAGGTACGATTTTGATTTCAAATGCAGCAGGTGGTGTAAATGGAAATTATAATGCTGGAGATATAGTTCTTGTGACAGACCATATTAGTCTACATCAGGATAACCCGTTAAGGGGAGAAAATGATGAGAGATTAGGAACCAGGTTTCCTGACATGTTTTCTACTTATGAAAAAGAATTGATTCTCAAAGCTGAGGATATCGCAAAAGAGAATAATATAAAAACACATAGAGGTGTTTACTTTGGTTGGCCAGGGCCTAATTTGGAAACCCCTGCAGAATATAATATGATTAATACTCTAGGGGGGGATTTAGTAGGAATGTCAACAGTCCCAGAAGTGCTTGTCGCCAAGCATGCAAGTATGAAGGTTTTGGTAGCTTCTGTTGTAACAAACGAGTGCTTTCCAATAGGGAGATTGAGCCCTACCGGCCATGATGAAGTAATAGATGTTGCGAAAATTGCTGAACCAAAACTCACCCAAATCATTTCTGAATTAATTACCAGAATATAAAGCGAGATATCTGTTGAGTAAGAAAAATGGACAGACAGAGTATATAGAAGTTATTGGTGCAAAAGAGAATAACCTCAAAAACATAAGTGTCAAGATACCTAGAAACCAACTAGTAGTTGTTACTGGGTTGAGTGGAAGTGGTAAATCTTCATTAGCCTTTGATACTATATATGCAGAGGGTCAACGGAGGTATATGGAAACTATGCCTTCTTATGCACGACAGTTTTTGGGCAAATTGGAAAGGCCTGATGTAGAAAGAATAGATGGACTCAGTCCTGTGATCAGCATTGAACAAAAAACAACAGGGTGGAACCCTAGATCTACAGTCGGGACCACTACAGAGATCTATGATTTTCTTCGATTGTTGTATGCTCGTACCGCCACAGCGTATTCATATGCAACAGGTAAACCAATGATCAAATACTCTGAAGAAAAAATTATTCAAAAGATATTAGATGATTATAAGGATCAAAAAATACTGATCATGGCTCCTTTGGTAAGAGGGCGTAAAGGCCATTACCGAGAGCTTTTTGATCAGATGCGCAAGAAGGGCTATACAAAAACAAGGGTAAATGGCGAATTGAAAGATTTAACTCCAGGAATGAAGTTAGATCGATACAAAACACATGATATTGAGATTGTCATAGATAGGATTAAGGTCGATTCAGATAAGAGAGAACGAATAGCCAACTCTGTCGGGCTAGGCCTAAAACTTGGCAATGAGCTCATTATGATCGGTATACCTGAGAGTGAAAAAGTTACTGCATTGAGTAAAAAACTCATGTGCCCCGATACAGGTGTAGCCTATGATGAACCATCTCCTAATACTTTTTCATTTAACTCCCCATATGGCACCTGTCCTAAATGTAAGGGGCTAGGCAATGTGCAGTTAGCTGACATGAAAAAGATCATACCAGATGATAATAAAAGTATAAACCAACAAGGAATTGTGCCTTTTGGAGAAGTAAGAGAGAATAGCACTTTTACCCAGCTTAGGGCTATTGCAAAAAAACACAAGTTTACATTTTCTACCCCAATAAAAGATATTAGCGATAGAGCATTAAAAATGATGCTGTTTGGAGACAAAACGGAAAGTAGTCAAACGATTTATTCAAAGCATGACTTTTCTTATGATCTTGCCAAGGATGGGCTAATCAAAATGTTAGAAGGTTGGTACAGAGACACTACATCTGAGAGAATAAGAGGGTGGGCAGAAGATTTTATGACGATATCTCATTGCCCCGATTGTGAAGGGTTTCGGCTTAAGAAGGAATCTCTTCATTACAAATTGGATGAGAAACATATTGGCTTTCTTGGAAACATGGATCTTGACAAATTGCATGAATGGCTTGTAAACTATAACTCTTCACTGAGTGAAAGACAAGCAGCAATCTCAGGAGAGTTGATAAAAGAAATTGAGCATAGATTAGCCTTTTTATTAGAGGTAGGTTTGGGGTATCTGAGTTTGAACAGGCCATCAAGGACACTAAGTGGGGGAGAATCACAACGTACAAGACTAGCTACTCAGATAGGGTCTCAGCTTACAGGGATTACTTATATCATGGATGAGCCAAGCATTGGGCTACATCAAAGAGACAATCATAGACTTATTCAGTCCTTGCACAAACTATCAGAGATAGGAAATACTGTAATTGTTGTAGAACACGACAAGGATATTATGATGGCTTCTGATTATTTGATAGACATCGGCCCAGGTGCGGGTAAAACTGGTGGAGAAATAATAAATGAAGGCATTCCGAAAACATTTTTAAAGAAGAAGGGGACTACCGCAAACTATCTCAGTAATAGAGAAATTATAGATGGAAACCTTAAAAGACGAAAAGGCCGGGGATATTTTCTAGAACTTTTTAATGCGTCTGGGCATAACCTTAAAAAAGTAAACTTGAAAATCCCTTTAGGGGCATTTTGTTGCGTAACAGGAGTTTCTGGTAGCGGAAAGTCATCTCTTATAAATGAAACACTATACCCGATACTTCGCAACCATTTTTATAAAAGTCTGAAGAAGCCACTTCCATATGAAAGTATAAAAGGAATGGATTATTTGGATAAGGTGATAGAAATAGACCAATCGCCAATAGGACGAACACCAAGATCAAACCCAGCGACATATACAGGGTTGTTTACCCATATCAGAAAAATATTTTCAGAACTTCCAGAATCAAAAATAAGAGGGTACAAACCAGGGAGGTTTTCTTTTAACGTAAAAGGTGGACGATGTGAGTCTTGTCAAGGGGGTGGCCAAAAAGTAATAGAAATGAATTTCCTTCCTGATGTTTATGTCGATTGCGATGATTGTTTTGGAAGAAGATATAATAGAGAAACTTTAGAAGTGCTCTATAAAGGAAAATCAATTTCTGATGTATTGGACCTTACGGTAGAAGAAGCGAAAGAGTTTTTTGCCCATATTCCTTCTATTAATAGAAAGGTTAAGACACTATTTGATGTAGGGTTGGGGTATATTACTTTAGGACAGCAAGCCACAACATTATCTGGAGGAGAAGCCCAAAGGGTAAAATTATCGGAAGAGCTATCTAAAATTGCCACTGGAAACACCTTGTATATTTTGGATGAACCAACAACAGGCCTTCATTTTCAAGACATAAAAATGCTTTTAGATGTTTTACAAAAATTAGTGGATAAAGGGAATTCATTAATTGTAATAGAACACAATTTGGATGTAATTAAAGTCGCTGACCACATCATTGATATTGGACCTGAAGGTGGCCGGGGTGGAGGCCATATAGTCGCTCAGGGTACTCCAGAAAAAATTGCAAAAGATAAAAAAAGTTATACCGGGCAGTATTTAAAAGAAGAATTAGAAGCGCCCAAACAAAAGTAAAGAGAATTCTTTGAGCCATTAAAGAATTTCCAAAATCTCTATCACATCACACCCTAATATTGCATCTCAGTACGTTTACTTTCTATCGTTCTATATGTTCCTCATAGAGTCTAAAAGAGATGACTCAAAAAACGTGTATCAATGAACAGTCATAAAGGTCTCATTTGTATCAGTTTTCTTTTCATAGCATTTTTCACTAACGAACTAATTTCTCAGTGTTATCCTGATAGGCATAACAGCAACATGGAAAACCTGTGGCTATCATGTACTACAAGTAATAGCCCCAATCCCAATAGTGATAAAAGCCATTGGGTTTTATATGAGTTTGATGGAGTGAAGAGGGTTTCTGGAATTCAATTTTGGAACATCAATCATCCTGACCATTTGAATAGTGGTGCCAAATCTATTAGAGTACATTATAAGACAGAAAATGGAGAGTGGAAACAGCATGATGGATATACACTAGAGAAAGGTGATGGTAGCGGATTTTATGAAGGGGAGACTTTTGTAATGTTAGAACATTTAATTACCGACCATGTTTTGCTCACCATCTTGGATAATCATGGAGGACAATGTGCTGGCTTAGCAGAAGTAAAGTTTAGTATTCTTTCTAATACCACACCTACAGAAGATATATCAGAAGACCACTTTGACATAACTATTTCTCCAAACCCTTTTTATCACTTCACTTCAGTCAGTGTGGGAGATTTAGAACAAAAAGAAATTCGTTATGAAATAATCAACAACCTTGGTCAAATCATTCAAAAAAATGTGACTAAAACATTAAATGGAAAAGCCAATTTTGACATTATGGCCAACAGTATGCCTGCAGGCAATTATTTTTTAAAAATTACAGATGGATTAAGAGTTTCATCTAGAAAATTATCTCACCAAAGCCAATAAGTTCGTCATGAAAAAGTATTTATTCTATTTTTTGGGACTGATATCAATTACTGCATTTAGTCAAGATGAAGAATTTATTGGAGCGGGCAATGATGCAGGAGTGAAGGTCACAACCTCAAGCAATTTTTTTAACACAAAAGGAGCAAACACCATCAATGGAACGGGACTGGATGCAAGGACAAAAGAGGTATCAAGGTTTCTCTCACAGGCATCTATTGGTTATGAAGAAAAACATATTCAACATGTTTTAGAATTAGGTATTGAGAATTGGTTAAATATTCAGCTTTTGGCCCCACCGGCCTATATGCTGCCTAAACATGACAATATTTTTAAAGAAGCGAAAGAAGCCTTTGACGAGATAAATTCTGATGGGGATGAAGATTATTATGGCCCTTGGGGATTGCATTTTAACTATGCCTGGTGGCAAAATAATCTCACTAATGAAGATTTATTGAGGCAAAGAGTTGCACTTGCATTAAGTGAAATTTTGGTAATCTCTATGAATTCAGACCTCATTGATTTTGGAGAAGGATTATCTCATTATTACGACATTCTAATCAAAAATGCATTTGGAAATTATAAGGATTTGCTCACAGAGGTTACTCTTCACCCTTGTATGGGATATTACTTAAGTCATTTAAACAACCCTAAAACAGATAATGCAAAGAATACAAATCCAGACGAAAACTATGCTAGAGAAATAATGCAGCTTTTCACGATTGGCCTTTATGAACTAAATCAGGATGGAACAAGGAAAGTTGATGCGAATGGGGAGTACATTCCTACTTATGATAATGAAGATATTAAAGAGCTTGCAAAAATATTTACTGGTCTTGGAGGAGGAGATTGGTCCGATCAGGCTTTAGAATATTTTGCAAATGAAAACATGAATGTTCCTCAGATTGGATTTGGTCCAGATATCGGAATTTATACAATAAGAAGAACCGTCCCGCTAAAAATGTATGATTTCTGGCATGAACCAGGAGATAAAATGATACTTAAAAAACATATTCTCTCTAATGATCAAGATGGGATGAAAGACATCAATGATGCTATTGATATTTTATTTAATCATGAGAATGTAGGACCATTTATAGGTCGAAGATTAATACAAAGGCTAGTAAAATCTAATCCAACTCCGGAGTATCAAGAAAGAATATCTAACGTTTTTGCTGATAATGGCAAGGGCGAACGAGGTGATTTGGGTGCAGTTGTCAAAGCTATATTAATGGATGAAGAAGCACGAAGTTGTGAGTGGCAAGAACATCCGGAGCAAGGAATGTTGAGAGAACCAATAGTGAGATATGTTCATTTAGCCAGGTCTCTACCTAAAGATGCTCCATTAGGCAATTATTGGAACAATGGTTTTTTCTACCGAGAGTTAACAAAGCAGCACCCATTGATGTCTCCTACAGTTTTTAACTTTTTCCAACCAGACTTTCAGCCAAGAGGTGAGTTTGCCGAAGAAAGTCTTGTAGGCCCAGAATTTCAAATTCATGATTCACAAGCTTCAATTGGTTTTATAAATCAAATGAACCTCTCAACAATCTATGATGTTTTGTTCTGGTCATGGGAAGAAGCTAGATCTGAAGACTTAAGTATTTCTTTGGATTTTAGTGAACTTACTAAAATCAGTTCTGACAAGGAAGCTTTGATCAATCATCTTGATGTTATATATACTCATGGACGGCTTTCAGATAATACCAGAAATATAATAAGAGAGGCTCTTGCACAATTTGATGATCCTAACACTTATGAGTTTATGGTGAAACTTGCTGTTTATCTTATAATGATTTCACCTGATTATACAATTTTGAAATAACCCTCAAAACTATAGAATGAAAAGAAGAAAATTTTTACACCAGGCTTCATGTGCAGCTGTTGGGTCTTCCACATTGTTTTCCACCCTTCTTAATCTAAAAGCAGCAAATGCGGCATCAATAGCTAATTCTTCTGTAATCAAAGATGGAGATTACAAGGCTCTTGTATGTATCTTATTACAAGGTGGCAATGATTCTTTTAATATGCTCATGCCTCGTTCTGGACAGCCTTATCAAGACTATAGAACCACAAGAAGTAATCTCGCAATTGAGAGCAATGATATGTTGCCAATTGTGCCGAAAACAATGGATGGAAGAGATTTTGGTCTTCACCCCTCACTTAAGAACTTAAAAAGGATGTTTGATGAAGAGAAAGTTGCTTTTCTTGCAAATATTGGAACCCTTGTGGAACCAACAACTATAGATGATTTTTTCTTAGAATCTGTAAAACTTCCTCTTGGATTATTGTCACACTCTGATCAAATTCAGCATTGGCAGACAGCATTTCCTCAAGACAGGTCTGCTCTTGGGTGGGGAGGAAAGATTGCTGACCTGATTGGTGATATGAATAACAACCAAAGTATATCAATGGGTGTCAGCATGAATGGTGCGAATGTGTTTCAAACAGGTAAAAACTCGATTGCTTATGCTGTGAATCCAGTTGAAGGTCCTGTTGGAATAGAAGGATATGGAATAGATGAACCATTCAATCAAATCCGTACTAAGGCAATCAATGACATGTTGGATCAGACGTATGCGGACATTTTTGAAAAGACCTATGTAGATGTTATAAAAAACTCTAGAGACACTTACGTACAGTTTAATGACGCACTTAATCAAATGCCTGAAGGAGGAATAACCTTCCCAACAGATGAATGGCAAGTTGGTGAAAGTTTTAACATGATTAAGAATACTATTTTCGCGAGAAACCTCCTAGACGTACAGCGGCAAACCTTTTTTATCAATTTTGAAGGGTGGGACCATCATGACGAGGTTTTAGATGCTCAGACAGCTCAGTTTTCAGCTTTGGATAATGCACTAGATAGTTTCCAGAAATCACTTGCTGAAATGGGCCTTGAAGATAATGTCACAACATTCGTTATTTCTGATTTTGCTCGAACCCTTACTTCTAACGGAAATGGAACAGACCATGCTTGGGGTGGAAATGTATTTGCATTAGGAGGGTCTGTAAACGGGGGAGAAATCTATGGAAAATACCCCAATATTAGCCTTAAAGACAGTAGTGATTTAGGAGGAGGCATTTTTGTTCCAGGGATATCAGCTGATGAGTATTTTGCCGAATTGGCCCTGTGGTTTGGGGTTCCACCTACTGATTTACCCTTGATTTTTCCAAATATTCGCAACTTTTTTGACATCTCCTCTGGACAATACCCACTAGGTTTCTTAACTTAGGAATAGATAGTTTTTTCATACGCTTATTATAATCTTTATGAGTGCCTTGGAGATTGATTTTCTTCAAGGCATTTTTATTTCATTACATCATAATACTTTGTTTCTTTACGCCATGTTTTGGAAAGAAATATTCTCAGTTACACTCATTTTGTTTTCTATCATTGATATTATAGGAAACCTTCCTATCATACTTAGTTTGAAGGAAAAAGGTTTGAAAATAGAGCCTATTAAAACAACAGTGGCAGCATCTTCGATTATGATTGCTTTCCTGTTTATGGGAGAACTTTTATTATCTCTATTTGGTGTAGACCTCAATAGTTTTGCCGTGGCAGGTGGCGTTGTTATTTTTATAATCGGTTTGGAAATGGTCCTTGGTGCAGAATTTTTTAAACATGAAGACACTACTACTTCTGCGTCTGTATTCCCAATAGCCTTTCCTCTTATGGCAGGAGCGGGAACGCTTACGACTATTCTTTCCCTCAAAGCAGAATATCATGTCATGAGTATCATAATAGCAATCGTAATTAATGCTGTAATTATTTTTATTGTGATTAAGACTTCTTCTCGTATTCGTAAAGCTATTGGCCCCAATGGAGCCTCGGTCCTAAGAAAAGTATTTGGTATTATTCTTCTTGCCATCGCTGTAAAATTGATTAAAACCAATTTGGGTGTTTAAACTTTTATCTGGATTTCAGAGACATTTCTTAATTGTATTTATTCTTTGTTGCTCTTGCACCTCTTCTTTTGCTCAGGTGTCCCATAAATTCCGTGGAGTTTCATTGTCCTTATATGATCAAAAAATTGGAAATACAGACCTTGACAAGGACTACCTCTATCGTAGTATGGCAATAAGTATAAGTCAGAAACAAAGATTATTTTCTTTACCCATTATCGCAATCACAGCTGAGCTTCAGACACAATTAGGGGTAACCAATGTTTCTGAACAGAGAAACAGCGGGGTTCAAATAAAAGGGATTGAGACAGCTATTCTTGTTGGGCTTAACTTGGAACTTTCTCTTTTGCCCAAGTATTGGTGGATATATGTTGGAGGGAGCATTGGACCACAGTTTATATCCAATACACCTCAGAGACAGAATGATGGTTTTGTTTTCTCTGATAGCGTTTATGCAGGAAGTCGTATAAAGGCCGGAATAAGAAGCCAATTAGATTTGAAAGCAGGGTTTAGACATCAAAGTAATGCAGGAATCTCTCAACCAAACGGTGGGATCAATTCTCTTTTCATATCTGTAGGAGTATTATCCTTGATAAAGAGATAAATAAACTTTGGCATCAGACCTTTTTTGCGCTAAGACTGAGAGGTCCTCTTGTAGTACCTGCAGTATTCTAGCATAACCTCCTGTCGTTTGGCAATCTTTCATCAAGGCTATTGGGGTTCCAGATGGAGGGAGTTGTATTGAGCCGGGAGACACAACAGATGTAATAATATCAGGAAGGCCGGACAAGAGTTTAGAGTTTAAAGGCATTAAATAATATCCCATTCTATTACTGTTAGCGCCTATAGTAAATGGACTATTAAATATTGTTTGTTTTTGAACATCAGAGAGCATATCATATTCTGGCCCTTTTCTGACCCGGATATAGTTTTCATTGAAAAGGTGATCAAATTTTATTCTACTATTAAGATCAGCATTACGGAGGTTTTGCCCTTTGTTTATTGCCAATTCAACCCCACTTAATAAAGTGTGACCAATTTTGGCAGGGAGATAGAAAGATCTACTGCCTAGAGTCAATTCTTTTTGAATTCCTCCATCAATTGCCAAATATGTCCAAACACCTTTGTTTCCTGTTTTGATTTTGATTGTATCTCCAATAGAAAGATGTAATCTAGAATTAAAGGAAACTCTTTTTTGATTTAGCAATGTATGCTTGGGGGCTCCAGTAAGAACAATGTTTGTTTCTTCTAAAAAAAGAATTTCCATGCCGACAGGCCCCATTTCTATCACTGCATCTTTTTCGTCATTTCCTAATATAGAGTTCGCCGCCAATGCACTCTTTTCATCCATCCACCCAGAAATAGGAACACCTAGATGGCGATAGCCAAACCGACCAGGGTCTTGTACAGAACAAACTAATCCAGATTTGATCACCTTAATCATTGTTATACTCCTTTTGATAAACTGAATCAAACTCTTCTTTGGTTATAGCCACCATTTTAATTAAATCACCTGCAATAAACTTACTAGGAATCTTAGCTTTTTTGTCAAAGAGAAGAAGAGGACAACGTCCTATAATATGCCACCCGCCTGGACTAGATAATGGATAAATTCCTGTTTGATTACCACCAATCGCTACAGCTCCACGCGGAACTACAGGCCTCGGCTCTGTTCTTCTTGGTGTTTTGAGCCGATTATCCATACCGCTGAGATACATAAAGCCTGGAAGGAAACCTATAAAAGAAACTCGATAGGTAGGGTTGGAATGAATATTTATTATTTCAGAAATAGTAAGGTCTAAGGAAGAAGAAAGATAACCTATATCAGAAGCAAACAAAGGATCATAGCAAATAGGCACCTGAATGACTTTTGTACCCCTGTCTTTTAATTTTTGAACTTGAGTTGTCTTTATCTTTTCTAATATCTTTTTGTGATTGGTCCTTTTAACGTCGTAAAAGATTCCTAATGATGTATATGCTGGAACCACATCAATTATGTGCTCAATGTTCTCAATAGAGTGAGACAGACTCAAGATTTCTGTGATTATTTCGTCGGCTATATGTTGTGGCCATTGAAGTAGTAAAAACCCATGATCTACTAGGAGTGCATTTACCTGATAAGGATTATTGAATATTAATTCCTTCATTTTCTAAAGCAGTGGATAGAATTTTAGCTATTTCTAAGGCATCAGGATGGTCACCATGTATACAAACCGTCTCAACTGAGATTGCTTGAAAACCTTTTGAGGTAATCATTTTATTATGCTTAACCATATTGACAATTTGATCTACCATAGTGCTTATTTTACTATGTATAGCCTCGGGTTTTGACCTCGACATAAGATTAAGATCATCGGTATATTTTCTATCTACAAATCCTTCTAACATAGTATTTATACCTTCTTCTTTCGCAATCTTTGCTAAGACACTACCATATTGAGCATATAGAATTGTGCTTTCTTTCCACGGCATCATGGCATTTACTATCGCTTTTGCAACTTGATCATTTTCATATGCATGGTTATAAAGAGCTCCATGTGGTTTTACATGATGCAATCCTTCAGCATATATGGTACTCAGTTTATCAACTGCGGCTATTTGATATTGTAAAAGAGAAATTAGTTCCTCTGATGGAATGATCATTTTTCTTCTCCCAAATCCTTGACGATCAGGATAGGAAGGGTGGGCACCTATTTTTACATCATAATGATTTGCCATTTTTATGGTGTTTATAATAATATTTGGATCCCCTCCATGAAAGCCACATGCTATATTGCATGATGTAATATATGGCATGATAAGTTCATCATTTCCGATGGTATACCTCCCAAAGGATTCTCCCATATCGCAGTTTAGATCTATTGTCATTAGGCCTTATGTGATTTTCGTTACCCAATAATTCTCATACCTTTAATATACTCGATAGCTACTTTAAATTAAAACACATGAAATATATAATTCCTTCTCTTTTTTGTGCGATAGTCACACTTTTTGCATGTCAATCGAAATCTGACACAAAAGAAAAAACTGAAAATAACATCAACTTAAAGGACATTGAGCTGGTTGAAGCTTTAGAAATGATGAAACAAGAAAATGTCATTACAATTGATATTCGGACCCCTGAAGAAATTGCAAAAGGAAAAATTTTGGATTCTGCATTGGAAATGGATTATTATGCCGATGACTATAAGAGCAAACTTGAAGCTATGAATAGAGATGATCAGTATGTCGTTTATTGTAGAAGTGGGGGACGCAGTGGGAAGACGTTGAAAATGATGAAAGATATGGGCTTCACAAACGCCTACAATGTGTTAGGTGGTTATAATGCGTTTATGGAACTTAAAAAATAGAAAATGCCAAATTATTTTAAAGTTTTTCTGGATGGGTACGGAGGATATGCCAACTATTTGTGGTTCGAGATGACCCACCCAAGCCTTAAAAACTATTTCTATTGGTTGATTATAGTTTCCTTATTCTTTTTTGCTTTAGAAATACTAAAGCCATGGAGAAAGGACCAAGCTAAGTTTAGAAAAGATTTCTGGTTGGATGCATTTTATATGTTTTTCAATTTCTTTCTCTTTTCTCTCATCATATATAATGCAGCATCTGATGTGGTGGTTAATTTTTTCAATTATCACGTTGACAATTTAATTGGAGTCAACCTACAAGAAGTGAATCCGATGTATTCTTGGCCAATGTGGTCTGTTCTTATCATCGGATTTTTTGTGAGAGACTTTGTACAGTGGTGGACCCATCGACTTCTCCATAGAAGTGATTTTCTATGGAAATATCATAAGGTACATCATTCTGTAGAACAAATGGGCTTTGCTGCTCACCTTAGATACCATTGGATGGAAACAATTGTTTACCGCACAATTGAATACTTGCCCTTAGCTCTATTGGGAATAGGACTTTATGACTTTTTTATTATTCATATTTTCACATTAGTTATAGGTCATTATAATCATTCTAACATTACAGTTGATGGTAAAGTGACCGGAGGAATATTTGGTGGTTTTGTAGGCGTCTTGATTGGTTTTGGACTTTTTGATATTTCTGTTGTGCCAGAGGGAGTCTTGGTATATTCTCTTTTAATGATTTTGAGCTGTACAATAATAGGGATCATACTTCTAGGACCAATCATGAAGTATATTTTCAATAGCCCAGAAATGCATATTTGGCACCACGCGTTTAATTTGCCTGAAGAAAGAAAATATGGGGTGAATTTTGGCTTGAGCTTGGCAATATGGGATTACCTCTTTGGCACGGCCCATATTCCACATAATGGAAGAGATATAAAACTTGGATTTCCTGGAATAGAGTCTTTTCCGGACCGGTTCGTCACCCAAGTGTCTCATGGAATTTTAAAGAAACCTAAATAGTTTGTTAGAACGTAAGGTTCTTTTACCAAAGAATTTTTTTGAATTAAATGACTCAAGTTGATGACTTCAAATTTGATTAAATCTGGGCTGTTATCCTTGTCTCTCTGCTTTTTTTCTTTGTTGGGAATTTCCCAAACAATCCTTTCTTCTGATGCTAGGGTTTCTCTACTTACTTGTGATCCAGGAGAAGAGATATATACACTTTTTGGCCACAGTGCTATATGGGTTTATGATAGAGAAACAAATACTAATAAAGTCTATAATTATGGCACTTTCGACTATAATGCCCCAAACTTCACTATTAACTTTCTTCGAGGAAAGTTGCTTTATTGGTTAGCAACAGAAGAAGGAAACAATTTTTTGGCCACATATAATTATTATCAAAGAAGTATAAAAGAAAACAAGTTTCAACTGGACTCAGTCCAAATGAATTTGTTGTACAACGCACTAGAAGAGAATGCGCTTGGAAAAAATAGAGCGTACTTGTATGATTTCTTTTTTGACAACTGTTCTACTCGTATTGGTGATATGCTGGAATCAGTAACAGGCCATACAGTTTTTCAACAAATTGACAAAAAAAGTCTTAGGGATCAACTTCACGAGTATCTGCGGGGAAGAGACTGGACAAGCTTCGGAATTGATTTGATAATTGGCTCGAAAGCAGATGGTACTGCTACAGCAAAGCAACAAATGTTTTTGCCTGATTATCTTCAAAAGAACCTGTTGGATGCAACTTTTTTAAATGGAAAGAAAGTTTTAGAAGCCGAGAGTATTTTAGTGAATCATCAACTCAAAACGAGCATCCCTTTTTGGATTACCCCTTCCGTATTATTTGCTGTTTTGTTATTGTTAGAGATTTTTATTTTGAGTTATCGCACTTCCAAAAAGTGGATAGTTGTCTATGATAACTTGTGGCTTGGATGCATGGCGGGAGCCTCTTTTATTCTAATGTTTATGTGGTTTGGAACGGATCATCAAGCATGTGCCTTAAATTATAATTTAATCACCTTTTCTCCCCTAATTATAGTTTGGCTGCTTTTAAAAAAGAATATTAATAAACATTACCTATTGTGGCTAGGCTTAAGTATAATTCTTCCAATGTTGTCATTACCATTTGTGAAAATGTCTATTCAAAATGTACCATCTGCGACAATGCTCATTGCAATTATCACGAGTTTAAAAATCATGAAAAATGGAGGAGTATCTGAATTGAGAAAATGGATGTGATCTCGCAGAGAAAACCTAGTCTAAACTTTTTTCAATATCCATAATAATATTTATGCTTCGATCATAATCATCAGAAGCTTCATCTGGGCTAAAACCTGCATATATAGCCATTTCACTTCTTTCAATCATAGCACTCAAAGTTTTTGTGACATCCTCAGGCACTGATGTTTTAATAAAGATTTCAGATAAATCATCTTTGGAGATATTGTTAGCTGACATGCCCAGCTTATCAGAAATATAGGAAAACAAACATTCACTAAGGGAAGAGTAGAATTCCTTTATAACACCTTTGTCCAAATGGCTCTTAGCTGTTGCAAGTTTAGCAATTGCGACCTTTTGGGCTTTTTGACTTTTAATTAGCTTAGGATCTATTCCAGAGATTCTGTCATTATTCCATTTGATTCCCGCTATACCTACAAACCCTAACAGGATAATGCTTATGGCTCCAATGTGAATAGGTGAGAATAAAGAATTCGAGGGTTTATACAATTTTGTAGACGTCGCAATGGAAACTATTCTACTGTCTAAATCTTCTGTGCTGACGACATTATTCTGGTTTCCGGGGACTACTTGCACATTAAACTTTGGACCGTAAATGGTAATGTATTTAGCACTATCCACATTATAAAAAGTGAATTCTGGTTGAATTGTTTGCAATCCTATTTCTTGAGGAACCAATAGATATTCATAACTTTTTATTGCATTGATTTTTCCGCCACTTATTCTATTGCTCTCGGAGAGAAGGTTTGGATCATAAATTTCAAAAGCTCCAAAAGTTTGTTTAGGAGGGCCGACGAAGCGGGCATCCCCATCTCCTTCAAAATTCATTTTTAGCGTTATCGCCCCATCTTTAGACACAGTATTTCTATCAACAGAAGCTGTCATTTTAAACGATCCAATACCGCCAGAAAATGAACTGGGTGCACCTCGTGGAGTAGAGAGCACACTAATTTCTCTAGGAGGCGTTGTTAATCTTTTTGATTTCATTGATGTAGAAAAGAAGAAACTTGGTCTTTCAGATTTAACAGCAATACCCAGATTAACCAATGCGGATCCAATTTCAGCTTTTCCTGTTTGTTGAGGGAAGAGCGCCACAGACTTAAGTGTTTGTCTCAAATATTGTTTGCCATTTCTTACGACTTGGCGAGATTGTTCTCTATGATTTTGAAGGTCTTCCACATAAAACCCTTTATACTCGCTTTCATTTATGAAGTTGTAGGACCTAACGTCAATAGAGGTATAAATAACATATTTTAATATGACTTGTTGGCCCACATAAGCTATACTATCACTAAGTTCCAACTCCAAAAACACCTCTTCTGATGACTGAGAAGTATTCTTGTTTTCTGATGACTTAATAACCTTTATATTTAATGGGTCTGTTCGTAAGGTCTTGCCACCCACTTTAATACTTGCAGAGCCAATATTAAAATTACCCGAGGTTTTCGGCATAAGGGCATAAGTGTATGACATAGACTGGGTGGTTCGTCCATTTATGATACTCATACTAGATGATGAACTTGGGCCCCCTACAATTCTAAAGTCATTGAAAGAGGGTGGTTGAAATGTATTTCCCTTTGCCCCATCAAGCTTAAACGTAACTTGAAAATCAAAGCCTTCTAGGATTTCTTCGGCATTTGAGAAAGCTTTAAAAGATTGGCTAATAGCAAAAGTGTTAAAAAAGGCAAACACAATTAGAAAAACCCACTTTATCATAATTGGTCGATTCAAATTTTCTTCTTTTTACCCTTTTTGAGTTTCTCTAAAAGTATCTTTTGTTTTTGAGATAATGTATCCTGGTTAGGTATTGCACTTCTTCTTGTCAGAGGAGATCCAAAGCTTTCTTCTAAACCATGCGGGTTTTCTAGAACTGTAACATTCACAGGATCAAGTTCAACCCATTTTTCATTGCTACCGATTTTGGCCATTCCGATATTACCTATTCCTAATTCTAAAGGCATGAGGTAATAAGTATGGCTACTTTTCTGAGAAACCTTTCCATTAAAAGCAGAATATTGAGATGACACATTAGGGCCAGCTACAATTCTGAAATCGGACAAGTCTGGTGCTACAAATTCTCCGACTATATTTTCAATATTATATGAAAGAGCAATAGTATTACCCATGAGAACTGTATCGCTGCTCAATTCCATTGTGAAAGATCCATCTACCTGTCCAGAAAGTGCAATTAGAGATGTAAGCCAGAATGTAATTATTATAAAAATCTTAGATATCATTTCAATTTACCTGTTACCAATCTTTCTTAATATTTTTCTTTTTTCCAGAGACCTTTCTCAATTTTTCCTGAACATTTTTTTCTTCATTTTCGATTACTTCTAAAAGTTTCATAGCGTCCTCTTTACTTAGGTCTTGGGCATCAGACTCTTGTTCTTTTTGATTGTCGTTATTTACCTGTTGATCTTCCTGCTGTTGCTGGCTATCTTGATTTTGTTGTTGTTCTTCTTGTTGGTTTTGATTTTGTTGATTCTCATTTTGCTCCTGTTGTTCTTGATTTTGTTCGTTTTGTTCTTGCTGTTGCTCCTGTTCCTGTTGCTGTTGTTGTTCCATCATTTTGGCCACAAAAAGATTTTTTCTGATTTCATCATCAGCAGGATTGAGTTTTAGAGCTTCCTTATATGCATCAATACTCTCATCCAAATTTCCATTTTTAAGAAGAGAGTTTCCTAAGTTATAATGTGCTGTGCTTTTTTCAGAATCTGTTTTGGCAAGGCCTAAAGCATCGTTATAATGCTCAATAGACTCTTCAAACCGGTCTTGCATGTATGTACTATTTCCCAAGTTATATTTAGCCTTGAGGTTGTTTCTTTTCTCTAATGATTTTCTATAGTTCTGCTCTGCTTCGGCGTAATTCTCTTTTACATATTCTTTATCCCCTTTTCTAAGATGTGAATGAGAAGATTGGGTAAACACAGAAAAAGAGACCAAAAGAAGAGTTAAAAGAAATATTAGCCGAACCATAATCAACAAAATTGAATTGCCTGCAAAGTTGAGAAGATTTTCGGACACAAGAAATTAAAGAGTTCTTAAAATTGATTGTTTGGCGGAGCTAATCATACCTTTTTGCTCTAAAAAGTAAAAAATCTCATTGTGGCGAACATTCTTTCAAAGGAATTTTATGAATCTAAAGATGTTGTTCAGATAGCTAAAGACCTATTAGGTAAAAAACTAGTTTCTCATGTACATGGAGAAAGGACTAGTGGTACAATAACAGAAACAGAAGCATATAGAGCTCCGGAAGACTTGGCGAGCCATGCCAGAGGAAACAAAAGAACTCTTAGAAACGAAGCTATGTTTTCTGCTGCAGGACACGCTTATGTATATATATGCTTTGGTATTCATAACCTCTTCAATGTAGTAACGGGACCACAAAACACTCCTCATGCGGTTCTGATAAGAGCAATAGAGCCTTTAGAAGGATTAGATACAATGATGCATCGAAGGAAAATGTCTAGGCCTATTCATGAAATGATGAACGGCCCAGGGAAATTTACTGTCGCAATGGGAATTACAATAAAATTTGACAGAACATTGCTTTATGACAATAAATCTCCTATCCAAATTTGGGACGATGAAGTGGAGGTAAAAGAGATCATAAGTGGCCCTCGAGTTGGACTGTCACACCATACTCAAGAAAGTGGTCATTGGCCATGGCGATTTAGAATAAAAGGGAACAAGTGGACAAGTAAACCTGATGTTGTAAAGTATGAGTGGTAGTATTATTTGGATTTAATGTTGAGATCAAGCCCAGCATAAAATCCCAGATCTTCATCAAGAAGTAATTTTGTGTATTGAGCGATTTGACCTACATGATAAGAAAAATGTTCTA
>TARA_Y100000385_G_scaffold211275_1_pt1 | contig 20226 bp, 24 predicted proteins | sample TARA_Y100000385 | Tara Oceans TARA_Y100000385 (sample SAMEA2620980) | marine metagenome | biome: marine biome (ENVO:00000447); feature: surface water layer (ENVO:00002042); material: "saline water (ENVO:00002010), including plankton (ENVO:xxxxxxxx)" | depth 5 m
TATTTCATCATGTCTTGTGCTTCTGGTGAAGCTTTAGCCATTTGGTTCCTATGATTAGTGAGCACTATCACTTCACATTTGTTATCTCTGCCTGCATACTTCACCACTTGTGCAAATAGTTCATCATAATGTTGTATCCATCTTCTTTGGAACACAACAGGTGAATAGTTTATGTGCACTTCCCATCCTAAATCTTTAAGACGATTGATATCTTGTATCCTAGACTCTATCTTTTGCATTTTGGGCTCAAGTATGTCTGAATACTTCTGAGGCATAAGACTTACACGCACTCTTGGACACTTATTAAAATGATTTACATCAAGCTTTAACAGCCCTGGATACTTTGTAGCCATTGTACTGTTGAGCTGTGGATGATCATCATAACGCTTAAGGTAGTTATGTAAAGACTCAGGCATATGCTTTTGCATAAGTACTAAGTCTGTATTACATGCTACATCAACCATTGTGTACACAGGATCTTGTTGGTCAGGCACTTTGTTGTAAGTCTTCTCCCATTCAACAACTGATTGAAAGATTTGATCAACATTAGTGTTGACAAACACTCTGGTCCCATTGTAACGTGACATATAACAATAAGTGTTAACACAACCACCAAAACAACCATAAATTAGGTTTGGTGCAATGCAATTAGCACTATTGTTATTGTCTTTAGTTACAAGTGTCTTTGTCTTTTGCTTTTTAATCATGTAGCAAACTTTCTATCACCAAATCTATCTTTGTATGCATCTTCAGACGATTCTCTTTTCTTTAGTCCTCCAACATGTGCAACAAAGTTAACATGTCTACTTGTTGTAACGCTCCACCAACCGTGCACCCACAGTGTGTTAATTTCTCGATCAATTGTAGCAACATGTGTATCATAACTATATACTTTGTCACCATCTACTTTTAAGTTCTTTTTATATCTGTTAATATTCATGATTGTAAATGTTATTTAGTATTTCTTTTTCTATTTCTTGTATTGTTTCGTAATGTAGAATACCTATGATATCTTGACCTCCACATGATATAATATGTATATCAAACTCTGCAGGTGCTCCTGGATAACCATCAAGGTCTTTATTATACATTACTTCTCTCTCTTCTGGTGCATAAAAACCAATGACATTGAGTACAACATTGTCATACTCAATCTCATGCGCTATTCCTTGTGCCATATTAAAATAGTTTCTTTTTAAGTTTATTCCACCAAGTTATATGTTCCCACTCTTGTTCTGTGAATACATGTATCTTACCTTTGTTATCTTCTATGCAATGTTGCTTATTAACAACCTTATGTTTTCTAATATCCTTCATGGTTATATAAAGTTTTGAAGCATCCAACCTGTGTTAACTATGCTTATAGCTCTGTCTATCTGAATCTGGTTATTGCTCCTCTGAGCATCTTTCTTAAACTGATTCACTGCATCATCATAGTAATGAAACAATAAAACATTAGACATCTCAAAGATATCTCCCAACTCACAATAAGAGAGAGAACATCTAATAGATATAAGAGATGTATTAGTTCTGTTAATAACGTAAATGAACCCTTTAGGGTTATAAGCATAAATTTTCATGTTGTATTTATTTATTTATTGGTTAAACTTATTTATTACTGTTTCATGTAAGCAATCCACACTTGCGTTATCACTGGTCTTCCCTGTGCTCTATTATAAGAGTTAACAAGTGCAGATGTGCTCTCCATGAAAAAAAATCATCCTATATACATACCAAGCAAGAACATAAATATGCATAGTAGTACAAGTATTAGTATAGCTGTCTCACATTGTTGAGGTGTTCGCTCCATAACTAAATGCGTTTATAGTAATCATTTCCTACTATATAAGCAGGTAACCATCCAAATACAAGTGTAAAGCACATAGTTGCAACATGAGTAAAGCACTCTTTGAATGTCCAAGTATCTTCTAGATACCATACGATTGTATTAAATATTAATACTGTAATTATAAACGTACTTACGCTTACAAGCATTGTTTTAGTTTTTATCATAATTTTATTAGTACGATGCTCTCCAGCTTTTAGTTAATAATAACAATCATTCAGGTTTTAACGCATAACCTTATTCCCCTGATACTTTGCTCACTCAACCAATTGTTATGGTATCTACCCTTGTTTTACAAGTGAGTTTATTATTGTTAATTCTATTTACTTTCTTTCAAAGTATTTTCAAGTCTTTGAAGTCTAAGTTTCTTTTCTCTTTGCCATTCCTCATAGCATTGTTGACATGTATGTACTTCATCACATGTACATGTTAGCTCAGGAGATATCTTATAGAGCTCCCAAGCATATTGTGCATCTTCAAAGAACATAACCTAAACTATTTCTTTGACTTCAAATTCTTTTCCTTCTGAGTTGAATCTCTGAGAAAGGGCTTGCTTCATTATATAAGCTTGTCCACGATTAGTGAAAATACCCCATTTAGTATTATCAGATCCTTGGACGTAGTGTGTATATTCAAACATAGTTTATTAGTACAATGCTCTTCAGCTTTAGAGCTCCCTAACTTAATATAAGCATAGAGAGAAAGTTAAAAAAACCTATGACAAATGTAGCCATAGGTTATTAGAATGTTTTTGTTTAGCATCTTGCTTAGCTTTATACTTAGCGTATGCTTTATCGTTGATACCTTTTAGATGTACCATACCTACTTTAATTGGTTCAGTTTTCATATTAATGCTATATATATTATTATTCCTTTAGTAAATATAGAGGTGGTAAAAAGTGGTGAAATGTGGTGTATGTGAACACGTACAAGTAATTACACACACAAAACACTTACGTTTTATGGTTTTTAAAGGCCCAACCCTATAATCCCACCCAGTATATAAAGAAAAGAGAGACATTTCTGTCTCTCCCTCCCTTACAAGAACCTAAGCTCTTACCAAGCTACAAGCTCGTCAAGCTTAATGGTCTTAGTTTCAATCTCAGCAATTACTTCGGTATCAACAGTAAACTCTTCAACTTGGTTACCACTTGGTAATGTTACCCAATGAACAGGCACGTTCTTAACCTCAGCAGTTTCTTCATCGATTGTTTCCATCATTGTTTCAACGATTGGGAACGCTTGAACTTGTGAAAGCGTTAATGATTGGTCACGCAAACCTGCACTAACCTTGGTTGAACAATTAACTAAGCAAGAATGACCGTCTGCACGCTTAACTATTAGCTTAACACGCACACTGTTGTTCTTAAAGTTCGATTCAATCAAGCTGATTGCACCTCCCTTACCTGCATTAGAGGCACAAGTACCTACTGTTTTTAACTCTGTTCTTTGGTAATCTTTAAATTGTAATGCCATTTTTTCTGTTTTTTAATGGATTAATAATTTGCAAGGGGGGTTAGCCCGATGCTCCAAACTTTGTGTGGGGTCTTCTTTAGTAGGGGTCTCCTATCGTACACACATGGTGGGGTGGGGCGTTTTTGAAAAAAAAGTTTTCAGAAAATTTGGTTGGCATGGTAAAAAACATTTACCTTTGGTGGGTGGGTGGGTTCTTCTTATACTTCTAATTTTAAAGATATGTTAAGAACAATAGTACATAATATAGCATTGAAATTTACAAGATGTTGTGTATATAGATTTTTATTGTATATTTGTATATGAATTAACTAAATCATGGAAGAAAGAAATACAGTTATCCAAGAACTAAGAAAAGGAATGGAAGATAAGTATGCAGTGGCAAGAAAGTATTATTCTATACTATCTGCTATTAATAACTTAAATCTTACTAAAAGGGAGATAGAGTTGGTAGCATTTACAGCTGTAAAAGGAAACATATCTTATGCTAATGTAAGATCACAGTTTTGTGATGAGTATAACACCACTACAGCTACGATTAATAATATTGTATCAAAACTCAAAAAAATCGGAATCTTTATAAAGGACTCTGGTAAGGTGAGTGTCAATCCTGTTATTGTAATAGACTTCAAAAAAAATTTAAATCTAGTAATTAGAATATTGCATAATGAAGAAACCAAAGAAGTTGTCATTAAAGGAGAGGTTGATAAAGAAGATGTCAACAAAGCTAGTAGTGTCAGAAGTGGTGCTCAATCAAGTGATAAATCATCAGTTCAATAGTGCTCACGATGCACTAAAGGAAAACAATAGTATAGAGATTTCTGGTTACGGTAAGTTTTTGTTTAATAAAAAGAAAGCTGTCACTAAGGTGAAGAATCTTATTAATATAAAAGCAGCTTACGAAAAGATACTAGATAATGAGGTTATTTCATTAAAAAGATCTAACTTTATAAAAAGTAAACTTAGCTCTATAAATCTAACGTTAAATTCATTAAAGCCAAAAATAAAAGACGATGAAGATAAAACTATCTGAGATATATGAAGGATGGAGAAACAATTTAATACCTCCTGAAAACTTAAAAGATAAAATTGTAGAAGTTAGTAATGAGAGAATGGACATATGCAATAGTTGCGAGAATCATTCTAAGAATCATAAAACAGTAAGACCAGATGCACATTGTGTAAGTTGTGGATGTACATTATCTGCAAAGACTAAATGCTTATCTTGCTCATGTCCTATAAATAAATGGGAGGCAGTGCTAACATCTGAAGAAGAAGAAAATTATGAAAAATCCACTAAGGCTGAATAAAGTACCTATTGTATCTTTAATTGATGTGTTGAGTCAATTGTTTCAAGATGGTGCTGATTTTATAGATATAGAAGGTGAACGTACAGACACTGATGAGAATGACATCATAAAGGTGACTGTTCGACCAGAATACTATGTTGATAACAATGAAGAGGCTAAAGAGAGTGCTGATGAAGAATTAGAATATTTTTTTACAGAAGAGGAATATAAAGATGTAGACAGTAAAGATGAAGAAACTAAACCCCTTTCAGACGAAGATATTAATGATTTAATATAAATAAACTAATGAAAATCAAATCATCAAGAACATATATGCAAAAAATTGTAGATATTATTAATCAATTATCAGACAATCACCCTAAGATTCCTCTTGGTAAACATATAGATACAGCTCTAGATGGAGAAGATATATGGTCTTTAACTAACAATAAATTTTACTCTTTACTAAAAAACTACCAATCTAAATTAAATACAGTGGATTTATCTGATGATAACTTTGAAGTGGATAAGATAATAAGAGATGGTATGGATTTAAGTTTTGATGAAGATGAATTCTATTAATAATAATCTCGTTTTCATATTTTGGGGAGACGAGTGGAATGAACAACAAAATGGCAAAGAAAACTACATACATAAATGCTGAATTAGATTGGGCAGAACAACAACTAAGCTCTTGGAAAGAGTATGTTGATGCTAACCCACTACATAAGCTTGAAGATAGAGTGAAGTACAAAGAAACATCTAATGGAGGATCAATTCCAATGGTTGTTGCAAGTATAGAATCTCAAGGAAAGTTTGTACAAGATACAATGAAGAACTATTTATCTTTATTAGAACAAGTTGATAAGTTACGTGAGAAGGAAGAGAAGAAGAAAGTGGAGACTAGAGGTGGTCAGGAGTTAGGAAGTATGGCTGAGGATTTTATCAAGAGTAGAAAATAATGGAGATAAAAAGTATAGACTATAAAGATTGGATGATTAATCAGAAGAGACTTCCTGATAAAGAATCTGAAGAGTATAAATCTTTTTACAACTTTCATAAAGAACTATGCATGAACGGATGCATGATGGATGGTACTTATATTAATCCATTCTTATACTGGCACTTAAATGCTTGGCATACAGAGGTAGATATCATAGATGAATATGGTAGAATTAATCAAAAGTATGCTAATCCACTACTTAGAGATAACGAGTGGCTTGTAACAAATGAAATAGATAGAGCACATAAAGAAAAGAAAGGACTAGTTATTCTAGGAATTAGACGTTTTGCTAAGTCTGTTATAGAAGCAAGCTACATTGCTCAAGGTGCAACCTTTGATGAGAACTCTCAAAACATTATTGCAGGACTAAATGCTCCTGATATTAAGTTAATTACAGATAAAATAGATAAAGGGTTAAACTTCTTACCTAAAGCTTGGAGGTGGCAGAGAGTAGAAGATAACTGGAAGAATCAAGTAACTCTAGGTATAAAAACTAGAGGTGGAGAAAGAATACCTTTTTCACAGATCTTAATTCGTAACTTAGATGATGGTAATAATGAGGAAGCTATTGCAGGTACAAAACCTCGTAGACTAATTATTGATGAAATAGGTAAAGGAAGCTTTTTAAGAGGTTTACAAGCAGCAATACCTGGATTTACTACACCATTTGGTTGGGGTTGTAGTCCTATTCTTACAGGAACAGGTGGAGACATGAAGAAGTTCATGGATGCTAAGTCTTTAATGTTTGATGTAGAGAACTTTAACTTTCTTACATACAACAATGCAAAAGATGAAAGACGTATTCACGGATTATTCATCTCACATAAATATAGAATGGAAGCTAAGGAAGATAGTACTCTTGGTGCCTTTCTAGAAAAGCCTAAAAGTTCTGCATTAAACAAGATACCAATGATGGTGTCTAACGAAGAGAAAGCAGATAAAGTAACAAATGATAATTTAGAGCGTCTAAAGAAAGCAGGTGATAGACTTGCATATCTAAAAGAAAAGATGTATTATCCACAAGAGGTAGATGATATATTTTTAAATGAGGACACTAATATATTCGATATAAGTGCAGCTAAACGTCAAAAGTCTAGACTTATAGAGAATGAAAGAACAGGTACACCTGTTATATTATACGATGATGGAGAAGGTGTAAAACATGAGTTTACAGATAAGAGACCTATTGTAAACTTTCCACTAAAGCATACTGATATGAAAGATGCTCCTGTGGTTATTTATGAATTCCCTATGGAAAACCCTCCATATGGCCTATATGTTGCAGGTATTGACCCTTATAGACAGGGAAAATCAGCATATAGTTCATCATTAGGTTCTGTGTACATATATAAGCGTATGCATGCTATATCTGGTGATAAGTACCAGGATATGTTTGTAGCTAGCTATTGTGCAAGACCAGACAAGAAAGAAACATGGGAAAACCAAGCTCGTTACCTAATAAAGTATTTTAATGCACGAGCGCTTTGTGAAAATGATGAGATTTCTTTTATAGATCATATGATTAGTAAAGGAGACTCTCAATATCTTGAAAGACAGCCAACTTGGCTAAAAGAAATAGTTCCTACCACTACAGTTAGACGTGACTATGGTATACATAGGTCTTCAGAAAAGATTAGAGATTTCTTACACGGATGTTTAAAAAAATATACAGAAGAAATAATACATTCTGAAACTAATGATGATGGAGAGGTTATATCTCAAACAAAAGGTATGGCTAAAGTACTAGATCCTGTATTGTTAGAAGAAATGATACAATATAATGAATCAGGTAACTTTGATAGAATCATTGCAGCTGAGTTAGCAATTGCGCTAGCTATGAAGCTTGACCCCATCTTAGGAAAGGTAGGAGATAAGCAAGATATTAGATTAACATCTATGCTTAACAATAACAAAAAAAATAAGATGTTTACAGAGTCACGAGGACTTTTTAACAGAAAGAAAAACAAACTTTTTTCATAATGGCAATTATAAGATACACAAAAGAAGAAAACATAAGATATGCTTACCTAAACATCTTTCCTGATCAGTTTAAAACTGAAAAGCAAAAGAAAGATGACAGTTGGATCAAGAATACAATGGATTACTTCGCAAACAGAGCTTACGCAGAATACATAAAGAATAGAGAAACGTTTGTAAAAAACTATGATTTAATGAAAGGTATATTAAGAACGGAAGATTTCTTAATTGATGAACCTGAAGTTAAAAGTTTTACAGATATGTTACAGCAAGATTTAAGTCTTCCATCTTATGTAAAGCATTATTCAATAATGACTACACCTGTAAATGAACTTGTAGGAGAAATATCCAAGAGACCAGATTCATTTAGAGTGAAAGCGTTTGATGATGATAGTCAAGCTCAAGAGCTTCAGTTTAAAACTGATACATTAAAAGCTTATGTAATATCTCAAGTTAAACAACAGGTAATGGCAAAAGCTGCAATATCTGGACAAGAAATAACAGAAGAAGACTTAGATAAGATAACATTTGAACAAGTTAAAGATCAATTAGACTCTTACACTTCAGTAGCTGAAAAATGGGCTAATCACACACTCACATGTCAAAAGGCAGACTTCAACCTAAAAGAAAAGAGCGAAGATGCATTTAGAGACTTATTAATATCTGCAAGAGAGTTTTATCATATATATGAGGATAATTCTAAAGTGGGATATAATGTAGAAGTTCTTAATCCAAAAAACACTTGGTTTTTAACAACTCCAGATAAAAAATATATATCTGATCCTTCAGGTAGAAAACAAGGAGCGTATGCTGCTGGTACTGTGAAGGTTATGGAAATATCAGAAATTATAGAAGCGTTTCCAGATCTTACAAAAGATGAGATAGATCATTTAAGAACTTCATTGCAAGATTATGGTCTTATAAATGTAAGAGAATCTAACTTAGGTAACTCTAGTGTTGATCCTGGTATAGATTCAATTAACTATGACACTTATGATCCTTTAGTATTACAGACACGTATGCTAATTGAAAGTGAAATGAAAGAAAACAATGATGGTCTTCAAGATTTCTTAGGATTAAGTGATAATGTTTCTTCATTTGGATATAAGTATGTAGTGATACAAAGTTATTGGGTGTCAAAGAAGAAAATAGGTAAGCTTATTTATACAGATGAAATGGGCAATGAGCAGTCTACACTTGTAAATGAATCATATAAGTCAGGAGACATGCCTACGCAAATATCTTTAGAATGGGGATGGATTAATCAATGGTATCAAGGAACAAAGATTGGACCAGACATATATCATGTAAAACCATATTCATTACTAGATTACTGTCCTATTATAGGTACTACGTACGAAGTAAAGAACACAGAGGCACGATCTCTAGTAGATCTAATGAAACCCTTCCAAGTTATTTATAACGTCTGTATGAACCAGTTATATAAGCTTCTAGAAAAAGAAGTTGGTAAGGTGCAATTGATGTCACTTAGACATATACCTGTTCCTAAAGATGGAGATGCACAAGATGCACTTGATATGTGGGAAATGGAAGCTAGAGAACGTGGTGTAGTATTTATAGATGATAGTCCAGAGAACTTAAAAGCTCCAAGCTCATTTAATCAGTTTACATCATTAGATCTTACACGTACTCAAGAAATACAATCAAGATATACACTAGCTCAACAAATGAAACTAGAATGTTGGGAACTTATAGGTATGTCTAGACAGCGTATGGGATCTATATCTGCATCAGAAACAGCTACAGGTACTCAAACTGCCATGCAACAAAGTTACTCTCAAACAGAGCCTTTATTTATTGCACACGAGTATGTAATGGGTCAATTGTATCAAGCTATTGTAGATGCTTCTTTGTATACAGAAAGCACAAAACCTCAATCTACACTATCATATATAACTAATGAAGGAGAGTCTGCATTTGTTCAAGTGAATGGAACAGAATTAAAACTTAGAGACCTTAAAGTATTCTTAACTAATAGACCAGAAGACACTCAGATGTTTAATGAGCTCAGACAACTGTCACAAGCTATTATACAAAATGGTGGTACACTTTATGATGTTATTGAACTATATAGTACTAAGTCTATGAGAGAGATGAAGAAAACTTTCAAAGATCTTAGAGATAGACAAGTGGAACAACAGGAACAACAGATGCAAATGCAACAACAGCAACAAGAACAAGCTGGTCAAATTGCACAAGCTCAAATGCAACAGGCAGAACAAATGACTGCTGCAAAAACAGCAAATGAAAATTATCAAAATGAACTTGATCGTATAAACAAGAAAGAAATTGCAATGATAAATGCAATGTCTAAAGAAGGTGGTGCGAGTGCTGATTTAGATAATTCTGGTACTCCAGATTCATTAGAGATAGAAAAATTAGCTTTACAACAATCTACAGCTCAGAAGAACTATGATGGTAAAATGGCTGATATTATGTCAAAGAATAGTTTAGCTCAACAGAAACTACAGATTGAAAGAGAAAAGATTAAATTAGCTCGTGACAATCAAGCAAACGATCTAGCTGTTGCTAAAATGAATGCAAAAGGTAGAGATAAGAAAAACTAATTAATTAAATTAGGAGGGGTATAAATATTAATGCTATATTATTTAAAAAAGTTCCAATAATGTGCATATAATGTTTTGATATTATATACTCTTCTTATATTTTTACATAAGAAAACCAAATAGTAACAAAATAAACTACATATGTCTGATAATTTAGATAACTTCGGTATTCAAAATACTATGGAAACAGGCGCAGGTGATTCACAATTATTGAATGATTTACTTGCACCAGAAACTGCTTCAGGAAATCCTGAAGATGTTGAGCCTATTGTAAATGAAGTGGAAACTCCAAAACAAGAAGCTAACGATGGTCCAAAGAAAGGAAAGGATATAATTCCTCCAAAAAGTGTTGACGGTAAAACTGATGAAGAGAAGCAAACAGGAGAATCCTTAATAGCTGATTTTTTAAGTGATGTTGAAGAAGAAGAAGAAGTTGAAGAAAAGAAAGAACCAGTTAAAGAAACTGAAACTGAAGCTGAAGCTGAAGTTGAACAAGAAACTGATGATAGTGAAGATGAAGATCCTAAAGAGGGAACTCAATTTTCAGCATTAGCAGGAGACTTATTTGATCTAGGTGTTTTTACTAAGAATAGTGAAGATGAAGAAATATCAATAAATACAGCTGAGGAATTCTTAGATAGATTTACTGCTGAGAAGAAAAAAGGAGCATCTGAATTAGTTCAAAACTTCATTGGTCAATTTGGAGAAGATTACCAAAACGCATTTGAATCAATCTTTGTAAAAGGTGCTGATCCAAAAGAATATTTTGGAACATATAATCAAATAGTAAGTTTTTCTGAGATGGATCTATCTAAAGAGAAAAATCAAAAATCAATAATGAAACAAGCTCTAGCTGATCAAGGGTTTGAACCAGAAGACATAGGTAAAGAAATTGAAAGATTAGAAAATTACGGTGATTTAGAATCCGTAGCTACTAGACATCATAAAGTGCTAGTAAAGAAAGAAGCTATTAAGCTTCAAAAATTAGATAAGGAAGCTCAAGATGTTCAAGAACAAAAAACTGCAATTAGAAATCAGTATGTTCAGAATGTTCAGACAATCCTTACTGATAAGCTAAAAGAAAAAGAGTTTGATGGTATTCCAATCAATAACAATTTAGCAAACGAACTACAAGACTTCCTATTGGTAGATAAGTGGAAAACTCCTGCTGGAGAAAATCTCACTGACTTTGATCGTGCTATCTTAGATTTGAAAAGACCTGAGAACCATGAAATGAAAGTAAAAGTGGGGCTTTTACTTAAGGTATTAGAAAAAGATCCTACACTATCTACAATACAAAGAACAGGGATAACTAAAAAATCTAATGAACTGTTCGGTCAGGTAGCAAGACAAGTGACTAAAGCTAAAACTATAAAGTCACAAGGAAAGAAAACAAAACCTAATTCATGGTTTATATAAATAGTAATTATTAACAAAAACGAATAAAAATGGCAATTCAAACAATCCCAGGTTTAACTGGTTTTACTTATGCACGAGTAGCGTCTATGGACAAACGTGCTGTAGGTAAACTTACAGATTCAAACCACTTAGAGTCTTTTCACTCTTCAGAGCCTGCGGACTATGATAAAAAAATCATTAGTCTGTACACTCAATCATCATTGTATAGCAATGATTTCTTAGACATGATCAATAAGAGTACTCCTTATTTCATTGACACAAACAGCGATGCGTGGAAATGGAACATAGCAGTCCCTTATAAATTTCCAAAAATTCTTGATGTACCAACATCTACACAGAACATCATTGATGGAACTGGTAAAGTGGGTATTGATGGACAAGAGTTCCAACTTATCTTAGATACTAATGAGTTCTCTAAAAATGCTATCATTTCTGTAGGAACACGTCAGTATGGACCACGTTTCTACGTAATTAAAGATCCACAGCCTTGGAATGCTGGATTTATTTACACATTTACATTAGTAAGTGACAACCCAACAGTTGACTTTGTAAATACTACATTCTTAGCAATAGGTATTGAACTAGAATTAGTTGATGCTGCAATTGGTGAATTTGATCAAGATTTATTAGGTCTTCCAAGATTAGGTGAGCAAATCACAATGTTTGAATCTTTAGGTTCTGCATATGGTTATGAGCACAAAATTACAGAATGGGCTGATGATAAAATGATGCGTGATGCTTCTGGTAAGCCATTAGACATCTTAGTATATGCACCACAAAGACGTAATCAATTACCATTAACTCGTAATGATGTTAAATGGGAGCCTTTCGTTGAGTTCTGGATGCGTAAGTCTATGATAGAATTAAAAGTTAAGAGAATGATCTGGGCTAAGCCTGGAACAGTTAAGACTAATGGTTCTAAGCAAGAATTAAAAAGAACTTCTGCTGGTGTATACCACAGAATGAGAAATAACGGAAACTTAGTACAATACAACCGTGGAGAATTTTCAGCTAACTTGATTCGTTCAGTATTTGGAGATTTATTCTACAGACGAGTGGATGTTAAAGATCGTAGAGTTAAAATGTATACTAATGAAGCTGGATTCGATGTATTCCAACAAGCTTTAAAAGACGATGCACTTAATTCTGGATTAACTTTTAGTGCAGATTCTGGAGACAGATATATGCAAGGGTCTGGACAAAACATCACTTATAACTTTGCATTTGATGCAATGGTTACTCGTGAGACTGGACGTGTAGAACTTGTTCACTTAAGAGAGTTAGATTTACCACAAACTAACTTAGAATTTGGACAAAACAAAAAGTCTACACCTGTATTTATGGTATTTGATGTATCTCCTCAGTCTGATGGATCAATGATCAACAACATCCGTGAAGTACGTATGAAGGGAGCACCTTCTATGACTTGGGGTTATATTGATGGAACTCGTCATCACTTAGGATTTGCAAAATCTCAAGGTATGAGCTCTGCTAATAAATTCCCAGGATATGAACTATGGATGAAAGATCGTTGTGATGTATTCATTGAGGACTTATCTAGAACTGTATTAATAGAAGAAATTCCACAGTTTTAATAAATAATATCCGAGAAGTGTCCCCTCATCCCACACTGTCCCTCCTCAGAGGGGACTACTTTCTCAACTAGAGCACTGGACTAAGATCCTATCTGTTTGATCAGAGTGCTCAACTAAGAATTAAACCAAAAAAATTAATAACTACATTATGGGTAAATTAGGAAAAATCTCTACTATAAAGAGAGAATACAATAGTTCTCAGTTGCAAACGATGGATAGTAATCTTGCACAACAGGGAATGACACGAATTCCAGGAACTGGAGTTTTTAAATATCCTTATAAGGAACTAGATGGTCAATATAGAACAGGTCTAGATCCTAATGCTGGATACATTAAAAGAATTCAAGATCCAACAGAAAAAGAACTTGAAATTCAAAGAGTTACAGAATTACGAGATAAGTTACAATCTGTTTTAGGAGATATTGATTTAGGACCAAGAGCTAAATTTTGGAACTATGGATTATCCACTGGAACAAATGATCAGTTACATGTTCAACCTGTAAAACTTTTAGATGGTGATAACTATTACGATCTAACAATGGCAATGCAAGAATTAGCATTTGCTTGGTTAAGAGTTCATCCAACTATTGCTTCTTCCTATCAAGCTTGGCAAAGAGGAGAGTTTCCTGCAGATACACAGTTTTATGTAGTGAATGATGATATTGAAAATGCTTTAGTGTTTAAGAAAAAGCAACTAATTAATAAAGCTATTATTAAGTTTGATGGTATGACTCCTGAAAAGAAGAAAAAAGTTGCAAGACTTTTAGGTCTTCCTGTTACGGATGATACAAAAGAAGAAGTTGTATACAATAAAGTAGACAATATGTTAAAGCAGTCAGAAGTACAGTCTGGTAACTTTAAAGGATTAAATCCTGTTGAAGTGTTTACAAGATTTGCTGACATGAAAGAAAATTTACTCCATATTAAAGATTTAGTTAAACAAGCTATACAACACTCAATATATAGAGTTAAGCCAAATGGAAGAGTCTATGAAGGTGAGTATGAAATAGCAAAAGAAGAAGAAGAGTTAATTAAATTCTTAGCTGATGAAGATAACCAAGATGAGTTATTGACATTAGAAGGAAAATTAAAAACAAAAAAGCTAGCTTCTGTATAAGAGGCTAGTTTTCAAACTTTATAATACATGATACCAGTAGATAGTTTATTATACAAAATAGACCAAAAACTAAATAAACTATCAACTAACGAGCATCAACAGATTCAATTAGAAGACAAAATCTTAGCTTTGAATGAGGCTCAGATTAAGTTGATAAAACAAAAAGTTGATGGTTTTGCAATTCCTAACAAGTTAGGTTTTGACGCTTTTAAAAAAAGGTATGAAGATTTACAAAATTTAGTTATAGATTTTAAAAATCAACCATTATCGTTAGTGGAAACTAATGAAGAACTACATCAATGGGATGCTGATCTAACTTTACTGAAACCTAAATATATGTTTTATGTAGATAGTTACGTGTTAGCAGATAAAGGTAGGTGCAAAGATCGTAAGATATGGATCAACAAAGATTTAAGTAAACATGGAGACTTATCTCTATTACTTAATAATGATCACTACAAGCCTAGTTTTGAGTATCAAGAAACTTTAAATGCTATATCATCTAATTCTATTAGTATATATACTGATGGTACATTTACTCCCAAAGATATTTACATAATGTATATGAGATATCCTGTTTATATTAACAAAACAGGTTATATTATGATGGACGGTACTCCATCCACTAATCAAAATTGTGAGCTTGAAGAATATTTAGAAGATGAACTTCTAGATTTAACAGTTCAAAATCTTGCAATGTATACAGAAAACAGTTCTGCTGTGCAAAGTGCACAGTTTAGAATACAAACAAATGAATAAAAATTAATATTAACCTTAAATCATAAAATATGTCTGATTTTTCATTAACCACGTTATTCGTGGTGCCAGTAGGGCAAACCGCACTCCCTAGCTCTGGTTCGACTCAAGATCTTACTGCAGGTCAAGTAGGGTTTTTCAAGAGTGATTATGCTCTTGCAACCGCTGCAAATATAGCAGCATCCCCTTACTTCTATGTAGCACAAGGTAGAGCAAATACCTATCTTCAAGGATCTAAGAGGTCTGACAAAATTAAAGGATGTCCAACAGCTGGAGCATCTTGTAATTCAAATGTAACTGAATGGTACAAAGTATCAGGATGTGCTACCGTAACAAATCAAATCACTGATGTAACTGGTTTCAAAGTACAATGTGGTGAAGTAGTAACTTTAACATTACGAGCTCACTCATCTTACATTGACACTCTTTACTTCAACGGATTTACTAGATCAGTAACTGTACAAGCTCCATGTTGTGAATGTGGTGGTGATGTGTGTACTGATGTAGATGTAAATGCATTAATTAACTCAATTATTGCTAAATTAGAACAACAAGCTCCAGGAAATAATCCAGAGAATGTTTCTTTTAATAGTTTCTTTACATTTGCTAATGTTGGTGGAACTACACTTAGAATTACAGGTAAGCCATTAACTAAATATGGACAGCCTTGTGATGTTGCAGCATTCCCATGGGAATATGACAGAATGTACTTCAGTACTTTTGTATACGATGGACCTGCTACAACTGCTGACTTTATTGTTGCTGATGCTTGTAATATTGTTGCAACTGCTACAGTGACACAAACATCAAACTATCCATCAGGAACTGCTGATGAATTTAAGCAATTAGAGAAAAACTTCTATAGCTACCAAGCTGGATACTTAAAATCTCTATACAGAAAAGGTGGATACAATGAGAACTTTGAGTCTTATGTAACTGATGGAACCATTTACGATAGCTACTACATCCGATTTAATCAATTAGATAAGTCTGCTTACCAATGGGGAGATTACATAATGCAAGATAGCACTGTGATTCTCGCTGTACCAAACGCTACTACTAGTGGTATTGCTGCTCTTATGGAGACAATATTAGAAGCTGCTCTAGGAACTGTTGTTGATAACAACGCATGTGCTTAACAGTACTGCTTCTAGGCAGAGAATAAATAATAACAAACCTATGCCAGAGGTGAGAGGATTATCTCATATCCTCTGGCATTTTTTTTTAAAACAATAATATGGCAGCTAATCTACAATTAGATATAATAGTTCCTCCTAGTTATAGTGTCAATATACTTGCTGTTACAGATGCGTCTATCTATCCTGATAGTCCACCAATTGTATCAGCTCCTACTATTGAGATAGAGGTACCAAACTTTGGTAAAAAGATTCTACCTTTTGTACCATTGGATACAAATATATTTGGCTCTGACACTTTAGGAATAACTGAAGCAGGATGCCAACAAAAATTACCTGATGGTATATACCATTTAAAATATTCAATTGCTCCAGCATATTTAAATTATGTAGAGAAAACTATAATGCGTGTTGATAAACTACAAGAGAAGTTTGACAATGCATTTTTACAGCTTGATCTGATGCAATGTGATATGGCACTCAAAACCCAAGCTAGTGTAAATTTGAATACAATTAATTTTTTCATACAAGGAGCTTTAGCATCTGCAAATAATTGTGCAGAAACAGAAGCTCTTAAATTATATAACCAAGCAGATAACATGCTTGATAAGTTTTTAAAATCCAACTGTGGTTGTTCAGGAAACAACTATGTAATAAACTTTAGATAATATGGCTCAATGTGCAAATTGTGGAGCAAAAGTGGGATGTGGATGTCAGTTAACAAACGGACTATGTGCTCACTGTAACGGTAATTCAAAAAAAGGACAATAAACACCACAAAGTATTATGTTAACACCTAGATTAACAAACTGTCAGGACTGTCATAAGATACCTGACTTACTTAAGAGTATAGATTGTAAGCTTGCAGAGCTTGGCAATAACATGTACAACAATGTTGTATTTATGTTAGGTCGAGATGTGCCTGCGTACACTATCTCTCAGTTGTTAGCATACAAACGTATTTTAACTTTTAAATATTGCAATCCTAGTTATGCTGGGACAATTTCTGTTAATGATATTGCTGCTAAAGTAATTCGATTAACTTCTGGTTGTGTTAGTAGATGTAATACACCTACAGTGTGTGAAATTACTACATGTTGTGTAACTGTGGTACCAAACCCAAGTACAACAACAACTAGTACATCAAGTACAACTACAACTACAACCACTGTACTACCAACAACTTCAACAACTACAAGTACAACTACTTTAGATCCAGATTGTAGAGTGGAAGGATGTTTCCAAGTTAGAGATTTCCCTCCAGTTGCTTCATGTGACGAACCATTTAATACAAATAATCCAGAAGGCTTTCCTAATGCAGTAACAGGAAATGGAACAAAAACATTATCTAATGGTGTAGTGTTAACTACAACATATACTGGTCTTACAGAACATGATAATAGTCCCATAGGAACAGATGAATTATGTGATGGATATTTTATAAATAGAACAAATACTAGCACACGTGCAAGTTTTTCATTAAAAGTTAATGGAGTATTAACTATGCAGTTTAATCCTCCTATAAACAGTATAGCATTTGCTTCAGCTTCATGGGGATATAATAGAGATCAGCTTGGTGAGATGGAAGTTGTATCTATAGAATCTTTGACTCCAATTATAGGTGAGCAAATGATGTCCTGTTGCACGACACCTGGTGTAGATCCTACATACGAAACAATACAAGTAAATGCAAATCAAGTTAATATACAAGGTGTACAAAATGTCCAAAGTAGTCATCGTGGAGCAACTATCATCACAGCAGAAAGTGGTGGTATTGAAGAATTAGTACTTAGTAATATATCTAGAACACAGGTTGTAGGAGTAATTATTGATTTTTATGTGTGTGCTGGAACTGCTCCTACAACAACTACTACAACATCTAGCAGTCCTCCTGTTGATATTCCATGTATAGATGGATTAGATGTAGCATTTGTAATTGATTATACATCATCTATGGGTAGTAGAATTGAAAATGTAAAATCAGGAGTAGCAGGTATTGTAAATGCAATTGCTACTGAAGCTGGTGCTGGTGGGTATAGATTAGCTCTAACTACCAGTGATCAATATCTGGATCCCAACGATCCATATTATGCAAATTGTGTTGATTATTTACTATTGCCAGAATCTCAAAGATTAATAGAAGGACCTTTCCCATCAGAAGATCCTAGGTTACAAGTTGACACAACTGTAGTAAGTACAGCTTGGGAAAAATTTAGTGATAATAATCAAGCAACATTTAATACACAACTTCAAAAATTAAATGGAGGTGCAGATGGTAGTTGTGTACAACTAGGAGATGGTGCAGGTGGTCCAGAACCTTGTGATCATGTTTCTAAATTAATTACAGAATCAAATTTTGCAGGAGCATTTAGGTCAAATGTTGCAAAATATATTATTATAATAACTGATATGTTTCCAGGAAGCACTAGAGATTATTTTGATATACCTACTTGGAATGGAATACAAGATATGATAACATACGCTAATGCAAATGGAATTAAATATTTTGTTCTAGGTCCAGGGGTTGATTTTCAAGGTGGTCCATTTCCAGGTACAGTATCAGCTCTTCTTGGTATATACCCATGGAGAGAACTAGCAGAACAAACTGGTGGATCTTGGAATAGTAGTTCAGATGCACAAACAATACAAGATGAAATTGTATCTGGATGTAATCCAACTACAACTACTACTACAACATCTGAAGATATACCAGTAACAGGAGATACTTACTTCCAGTTTTGGAGTGATACTACTGGGTCTATGGACCCTATAACAGAAGTGACATCTCAGATAGCTAGTATGACAGGTATAAAGATATCTTCTGCAGTTACACAAAGTGGTGCAACTGTAATAAGAACACGAACAGTTACAGGTGAATATGTAGGGCTAGCAACCAATTTTAATACTTCTAATAATTCTGGTGTTTATGGTGCTTATTTATTAGTTAGAGATGGAATGGAAATAACTGGAACTGGGATACCTGCAGGAACTTTCGTTGTAACAGGACAAATTAATCCTATGGAGTTTAGTTTAGTAGATGCTTATGGTTCTCCTGTAGCACTACCTGCTCAAATAGGAATAGGAGTTGAATTAACTTTTAATCTAACAGACGCTATTAAATCTGCTGATTATGCAGACACATCTAATTTAAGAAACTTACTTCAAGATTTCTATGCAACAGGAGGAACTGAAGCAAGTGGAAATACAGACAGAGCTACTAACGGTAGTGATGCTTATGATTCTAGAGTATACTGGGGGTTGAGTGCTGAAGAAAGACAAATAGGAATGCTTGCCAATAAAGGTTTGGGAGATACTATAGGACCTGGAGGATATTATCCAGATGCTGACAATGTAGTAATTCTTGCTTTTGGTGATGAATCTGGGTCTGCAGGTCCTGGCGGAGTAAACAATTATGGTATGGATTGTAGTGGAAATACTTGTTGGGAAAATAGAGAAAATGCTACAAATCCTGGAATAGTAGCTGATATAGGTGATGTTAGAAGTTTTATTTCTACACTTGAAACTGCAGCAGGGACTACTAATATATATAGGTCTAAGTTTTTCCATACAATTTCAAGTAATGGTACTATAGCTCCTTTAGTATCACCTAATGGAATGCTAGCCGCAGCAAACTTTACTAACCCTCCAGTTAGTGATAGTTGGCCTGCAGGAAATTCAGGCAATCCGTCTAGCATACCTGCTAATGCATATACTAATATAACTATGCTAGATGATTACACGACAAGCACTCCACCAAGAATGTATTGGTCAGTAGATTTAGATAGATTCCCTGCAAACCCTGAGCAGTATTGGTACGACCAAATAAAAGATACTTTAGTAGAAATGGGGTTTAATGTATAATTAAATCAAAAAACAATAAGTAAAAAATGACAATATTTATAACATTAAGTTTAGCAGGTGCAGATTCAGGTCCTTTTGACTTGTATTCTAACGTTGATGGATTTACCACACCGTTTAATACAACTGGTCCTGTTTCTAAAGCTAATCTATTGGCAGGATATGAGGT
>TARA_Y100000385_G_scaffold61397_1_pt1 | contig 20209 bp, 17 predicted proteins | sample TARA_Y100000385 | Tara Oceans TARA_Y100000385 (sample SAMEA2620980) | marine metagenome | biome: marine biome (ENVO:00000447); feature: surface water layer (ENVO:00002042); material: "saline water (ENVO:00002010), including plankton (ENVO:xxxxxxxx)" | depth 5 m
GCTTTGATGTGTGAATATTTGGGTGTTTAGTATTAAATCAACACCGTCTACATCTTTAGTGTTGTTGTACCTATCGCCTACTGGCTCTACAACAAAGTCAAATATACTTCTCATTAATACTCTAGATTATACTCTATAGCTACAGCCATGTTTTTATTAAAGTCTTTCCAAGGTAAAACCTCGTCTGCTTTTTTAATAAATATACTAAACTTGTCATCTTCTTCTGTTATATGACAAATAGTATGCCCGCCGTAGACCTCTTGGCCCACGGCATAATGCATAGCTTCATTCTTATAATCTTTACCGATACTAATCTTCCTTATCAGCTTCATTTTGTGGTAATTCAGATATTGATCCATCAGTAATATTAACAGAGACTTTACCGTACTCTTCCTCTAAAGATGCTTGTATCTCTCTAAGTTTAACTTGAAGCTGACCTATACCTTCAATGATACCAGCTTTTTGCGTCTCAAGTTGACCTATTAATAATTGATTTTTGTTTATCTCGTTAAGTAACGATTGTAAACCAGTTAATTGTTCCTCTGTAATTTTATCAGCCTTAGGTGATAAATCTACTACTTGTTCTTTTTTTGCCATAATTTACTTTGATTTAATTTAATTGTTATTCTATGTTTATATTATCACGCTATTTTCACATTATTTAATTACTCATATTAAGTGTTGCGTAACCATATTGAGTGCCCATTGGGTTACTTGTGACTACCTTCCTCCACTCAAGTGTACCAGCGGACTGCCAAGTGCTAGACGCACCGTAGCTGGTTCCATTTATAACCAAGTTACTAAAAGAAGGTTTTGCTGTACTAAATTTTATATATAAGTAATCAGTAGAACTTTGATCCATAAAATAAACACCTGTGATAGTTTTCGATTTAAATATATAACTAGTCATAGAACCCATGGTTGGAAAATAATTTACAGAACTACCGTAACCATAAGCATATGTGCTATAAATCTGGTCAGATCTAACAGTTATTGTTGCGCTAAAATCATATGAAGCAGGAACAGTAAAAGTTTTTTGAGCACCATAATGAATAGTTGAGCCTTGTCTCATTACGGCTTTATACCTGTAGGTATTACTAGCTATTAATGGAACTTGATTCTCGCTTATACTTGATGTAATTGTTCCAGTTGTAGTTGAAACACCTTGTAGTTGATTCCATTGACTACCAGTACCAGCAGCTATATTTCCAGAACTATAATTTGCAATAGCAGGAGGATAAGTGTAGCTTTGATTATTCCAAATTATACCTGACTCATCAGAGACTCCAGTAGTGTTGACATTTACTATTGAACTATACGTAGTACCCGCTGCATTTGTTGCGTATGCTCTAAATGAATTAGGTGTTGTTCCAAGTGAGCTCTTAGTTAAACTACCATAGAAATTATAAGTTGTTGGTAAAGATGCATCGTTTGTTGTTACTGTACCGTTTGTGGAAGGGGTGCTAGATACACTCTCATAAAATGCGCCAGTTACATCTATAGTACTATCATCTTCAGGAACATCAGTTACACCAGTGTCACCTACAATAAACTGAGAAGTGTTTGTTTGACCCAGCATTACCGCAAAACCTTTTGCTGATATAGTCCCTTCAGTTGTAAAATCAGAAGCTAAACCCTTGCTTGTTACATTACCAGTCATTGAAAGGCTACTTATATTTACACTTTGTGTAATAGCTGTTACAGTTGGTGTTATACCTGGATTATCAGCTATAACTTGCACACCAGGACAACTCACGGAAAACCACCACCCTGTTCCTTGAATTGGCGCTTTAACATTCATATTAGCTGTTGAGGCTGACGTGTTTTTATTAAACTCTATATAACCTCTTCCTCCCGTGTAAATACCTCCTTGATTATTCGAATATACTTCTACTGTGTTATTTCCAAGTGCAGCTCTTAAATCTTGAGTTTGATTAGATAATCCTACATACCCATCATAATTACCAGAAGAACTCCCGCTAATATAAGTGTTACCGTTCCAAGTAAATTCGAACCTATCAGGAACACTGAAAGCTTCATAATCTATTCTAATAACACCAGTTGCTGTTCCTAAATTTACAGGATAATTAAACTCGCCATTTTCTCCTGACCTATAAGCTAAATTACACACTGGTGCCGCAAAATCATGATCGTAAGAATAAAACTCATTCATACCATAACCAGCGTCATTATCAGGGTGTTCAGGACTTATAGCGTTTGTAACATCGTAAGTTAGACTACTATTTACTGAACCTCCTAAAGTAACATCTCTTAAACTTATGGCTCCACTAATAGATCCATTAGAGTTATAGTCATCAAAATTTTTTTCTTTAGCTAGCTTTTTTAAACTTAAACTTCCAGTTGCAGGCACTGCCATATTACTCCCAAGGTTTTATCATGCCTACATTTGTAGGTTGCTTCATGTTGTTTATGAATTCTTCTAAATGATTTTTGTGTCCTTGGTGAATAGAATGAGATTCCACCCAACCAATAACTTGAATTTCAGTTATATCTTCAAAAGGAATGAAATCATCCTCGTTTAAAGACACCCCTAAGTGACCTATGCTGTTGTGTGTATATTCACCATCTACAGCCACTACCTCAAATTCTACTTCAGTTATGACATTAGATAATTCCCCTAATGTTGGTGCTCCTTTTAAATGTAGTATGTTAGTACTATAAGTTATTGCCATTTTTTATTATTTTTTTTAGTTCGTCTATTTGTTTTTGTTGTTCTTTTATTGCTTCTATCAAGTATCCAGTTAAGTTACCATAAGCAACTCCTAATGTACCATCATTATCACTTACCAGTTCAGGTGCTACTTTTTGTATTTCTTGAGCTATAACTCCAGAGCTTGATTCTCCAGTATCTTTTCTATCGAAACTAACTCCTCTCATTTGAAGCACTTTACTGCCGTCTAATGTTTTTACATTTTCTTTTAATTTAGCATCTGAATAAGCTATAACATCTCCAGCAGCTGTTAAAGTTCCTGAAGAGTTTATTGTAATTTTGTTGCTTATAGTTTCTGATCCGTTAGTTGTTGCAGTGCCAGTACCTATATAAAAACTACTAGAAGAACCACCACCCGCTTGAAACCTCCAAGGGTAGCTATCAGCACCACTACCTGTTGGTCTATAGAACATCATTCTAGGGTTCTGGTCTGTGGTATTTGGAATTTGTATTTCGGTATTGTCAAAAGTGCTATCCATTTTAACACTTAAGTGTCCTGAATACATTTCTTTCCATCTATACGAGTCTGTACCTAATTTAGTGTTTGTACTCGTTGTAGTGCCTTCGGGAATAAGAGCAGTGGGACAGTTAACATGTATATGATTACTATCTCCACTTTTAGCAATAGTACAGTTACCCAATTGAATATAACCAGCACCATTTATTTGAAAAGAACCACTACTACCAGCGGTAATATTACCAGGGAAAGTCCAACTACCTTGCCTATCATAAGTCGTTAAATTAAAATTACCACTATTGCTTTGTCTGGTATATAACTTCATTTGCCCTCCTCTAGTGGTAGAACCTCCAGCTTCTGTTGTAGCTCTTATTAAGGCTATTCTATCATCTGTGCCTTCTGCCGCTGTTGTATTAAACTCTATCTCCCCAACATTAGTATTATCACCACTAGTATTTCTTCTTAGTTTTAATGTTGATGCGTTTGCGGTAGGCTTTATTTCTACAACCCCATTAGCAATTAAGTTTCCATTAGGGATTGTTACATTATTATTGCTATCTGTTTTTAAAGAGTCAGCTGAGTTGTTTCTTATTTTTATGTTTGATGCATCACCAATTATATAAGCCTCATCGCCTAACCCTGCAATATCACCTAAACTAAAAGTACCATTTCCAGAATTTGCTATAAATACATCCTCCCCGCTTCCGTCTGTAAGTGTTGAAACTCTGAATTCATCTCTAGCTATCGTGTCAGAGTTTAACTTAATAACACTAGCACCATCATCCAATACAATTCCTGTACCGCTAGTACCACCAGACATTAAAGTTAAAGTGTTGTCGTCGGTATATATCTTTTCTGTTGTAATTATTACCGAGTTATTAAAGGTGGAGCTTCCGTCGTAACTTACCCTAAGACTTTCTGCTAAACCAGTACTACCACCTGCGTTATCATTTCCTATAGGGGATGTGTAAACTACAAAAGAACCAGCGCCTTCTTTATCCATGGAGTCTGCATTTGCATCAGGGCCAGCCTGTGCTCCTATACGAACTTGTGGTGTATAGTTTGCGTTGGAATCAGTAAACTTAAAATCTATAAAAGATTGTTGTTGAGAGATGTCACTATTATCATTATGAAGCGTTAAGAAACTTTTACCTATGGTAGTTCCTGTGTTTGTATCTTCTTTAATTGTAATAAAATCATCAAATTGACCACCATTTGCTTTTGATACAAAATCTGTAGGTATACTACCTGTTGTAGCGTAACCACTTAAATCTTGATCACCTGTATTTGTGCCAGAAGAAGAACCTGAGAAGTTTGTAGCTGTTATTGTTCCTGTAGAAGTTATAGCGCCAGAAGAGAGAGTACCTGTTAAAGTATTTTGGCTTCCCTCACAGTAAATACCGTAAGAGTCGACATCTTCAGTTCCTTGATAATCACCATAAAATAAATATTGATTTGATGTTATAGGTGTACTACCTTCGTTGTTATCAATGACAATTCTACATCCATACATGTTACCATAGTTCAAGGCTGATTCTTCGTCAATTTGTATTTCACCATATATGGCATGTAAAACTTCTACATCGGCGTTTCTATTGTTTGCTATAGTTACCATCCCATGAAGTGCGTAAGCGTTGTCTACATTCCCATAGTCTTGAACACCTACAGTACCTTTGACACCGTACATATTACTAACACCACCCGCGGTAGTATTAGAATCGTGAATAGCGCTACCCTGAACACCTGTTAGTTCAGCTGTTTTTTCTGTTGTATTGTTACTTTCAGCATAAAAGTAACCACCTCTTAGTTGATCGTTAAATCCAGTAGTTCTTACGTCTGCGTAAACACCGTAAGACCTCACTTCGTTAGATGCATCACCATCCATACTAGAATCTAAATCAATATATAAAGCACTATTGGCTCTATCTCCTGTGGTTGTATCTGCTCCACTAAAATTAGCATCAATTCTAACTGCTTGAGAAGCCACATTGGAATCATTTCTTGTATGAGTTACAAAAACTGTACTAGTTGTATCACCGTTTCCAGATGCTACATGCAGCTTATGACTTGGATCGGTGACGTTTATTCCTAATCTTTTATTTGTATTATCCCATGCGAAAGAATCATTATGATCTATTTCGCTTGAGCTTGACCAAAACGCTACTTTGTTTGCTGCACCTGTGCCAATTACTGTCCCAGTATTACCTGTTAAAGTAGTGCCATTAGCTGTAACACTACCATCAAAAGTTGCATTTCCACTTTGATCAACACTAGCGATTACGTTATTAGAAGCGTAAGTATCTGTGTTAGAAAGTATTTCAAACTTATGAGTGGTATCATCACCATTTTTATCAATATATAATCTTATACTTTGGTTTGACTTAAAGTCAAGTGGAGCTCCAGCGTTATTTGAAACAACAAAAGTACCACTAGTACCAATAATGTTCCCGTCTAGTGATAAACCACCACTAACCTCAACACCTGTGCTTGTTGTTTCAAACTTCTTAGCATTGCTGTGATAAAGTTCTACATAACCAGCATTCACAGTGCCAACTAGTTTCATTATAGTATTATTTCCTAACCCTGTACCTTGAAATTCATAACCTGCAAATTGATGAAGCGCGTGATTTGATGAAGAAGAAGTGAACATCATGTAATTGGTTGCAGCGCTATCATCGAGATAAACATCCATGCCATCTCGCCATCTCATTCTGTTATTATCAAGAAGTTCGATAATGTCGTAATCAGTGTTTACGGTTTTAATTGACGCGATATTACTTCCAGCATCTCCTCTAAAGAGTATTTGGGTGTCTGCTTTTATTATAAGACTATCAGTACCTGTAATTATTGCACCACTATCCATTGTACCACCCGCTAATGGTAAATCATTATCATTACTATCATCTCTCCATGCTGGGTTCCCGCCTGAATCAGTTTTCCATACTTTATTAGATTGACCATTACCACTAGCTACATATCCTGCTGCTGTACTTGAATTTGCATTCCATGTATTTGTGTTGGCATCTGATCTCCATGCTGGATTACCACTACCATCTGTCTTCCAAACTTTATTAGCAACTGCTCCTGGAGCTGCTACATAACCCGCGACATTTAAAGAGTTTGCATTCCATGTATTTGTGTTGGCATCTGATCTCCATGCTGGAACTCCACTTGCGTTGGTCTTCCAAACCTTGTCAGCTTGACCACTTCCGCTAGCTACATAACCAGCAGCGGAATCACTATTTGCAATCCAGGTGTTATTGTCTACATAGTTACTAGCATGTATGGTACCAGCGCTTGCTGCTGTCCAATCTATAATACTGTTCCCACTAGGGATAGTTGGAGGAGTTACCCAAGAAAATGAACCATCAGCGTCGGATGCTAAATACTGTCCACTGTCTCCATTACCACTAACGTTTAATTCAGTAGCTCTTACTCCATTAGATTTTAAAGCAAATTGTAAATCATAAGGGTCTGCATCTGCACCAGAATTTGTATCCGTCCAATTAACATTGATACCTTGTCCTTCTAAGAATTTCCACTCTTTTCCGTGTGAAATAGTTACCTCTGTTCCATCACCATCTTCCACTTGAAAAGTAGTAAGTTGATTAGTGTTAGTAGGAATAGTTGGTTTATTTAAAATATAAGCATCACTAGTAGTAGTAGTTTCGTTCCAGTCAGCCTGAACGTTTGCTTCAGCGTCTGTAGGTGCATGAGCAGAAGTTGAATGTGTATATGCATCATCCCAATTTTCATCTTTTCTTGTTCCTGCACCAGTACCACTTGTAGGTTTACTGTATATACCTTCATTGTACATCAGCTTTCCGTCGGCAAGTATAGTTAAATTTGCTTCTCCAGTACTTATTGTAAAACTAGCTGCTGATCCATAAGATTTAGAATCTTGGTGTCTGTAAATTATATTTCCAAACTGACTTGTTCCTGCTGCAATATCAGTAAATCTAATATCAACACCATTTCCATTCGTTGAATTATGTAAATCTAGCATAGGTGAACTTTCAGCTAATGCATCTGTTATTTTTAAAGCACCATTAAAAGTTCCTCCATCTGCTTTTGATACAAAGTCTGTAGGAATTACAGGCTTATTTAAAATAAAAGCATCACTAGTCGTAGTTGTCTCTGTCCAATTTGCTTGAACATTTGCTTCAGCATCCGTAGGCGCAAAAGTTGTTGGTAGTGCAGATATATCTACTCCATCTACTGTACCGCTTACAGCTATATTTCCACCTATGTCTAACCCATCTGCATAAACAACTTGATCAAAGTAACCGTTTGCCCATTGGTAAGTACTAGAACCTAAATCATAAGTATCATCTTTACCAGGTCTAAGGTGTCCATGTAAATAACCATCTTTATATCTTTCTAAAAAGTTAACACCTCTTGTTGTATCTACACCAGTATTATTTAAGTTTAGGTTACCCGCGGCGTAATTCACCATATACAGAGAGTGTATTCTAAAATAACTACTATTTACAGAACCACCTAAAGTATATCTCAGTCTTCTTGTCGCGGCATTTGTACCGCTGTTTCCAGCAACTTGTCTTAATACAACCTGATCTGTATTATCAGTTATTTCGCAAAGAGTTTGCCAAGCACTAGCTCTATAAGCTTCAATTTTTACATATGTTGGTGTAAAACTACCAGAGCCAAATACAATACCACACCACAATGAGTAAGTGGCTTCATTAGTCCATTCTAGTTCTACTACACCTGGTGTGTCTGTGCCGTGCTGGTAAATACCATCAGAACCGTTGTCTGAATACCAACTACCAGCTGTACTTGAATGTGCATCAAAAGCATTTGTCCAACCGCCATCATTATCTTGTACTTCATTACTATAAGTATAACTACCAGAACTACCACTTCTTGTTTTGTAAAAACCACTTGTAGTTATTGTAGCGTTGCTCCATTTATTAAATCCAGCTAAATCATTTACAATATGCGGTATATGAACCATATTAGATTCAGATGCAGGATTTAAAAAACCTCCTTTCACAATCGTACCACTGTTTCCAGTTTGTTGTACATTGCTTCCATCTACATTACCACCGCTGATGCCATCAAGATCCAAACGCATTCCATCACCAATCCGCATTCTAGTGTTGTTAACGCCTAACCTTTCGGTTCCACCAGTTACAACTCTCCAAACATCAGGAGCTTCAAACTGCATATAAGTATTAGAGTCTCCACTATGTATTATTTTACTTGGTATAGTTAAATCACCTGAGATATCAGCATTACCATTAATGTCTAAACTAGTGCCTTCTAATTCAGTACCTTGTATTTTACCAGTAGATGTTATAGCACCAGAACCAATTGTCCCTGAAAAAGTTGCGTTACCACCTTCAGCTATTGAAAATCTAGTTGCTGACGCTGAACCATTTTCATATATTTCAAAAGCGTCGGTGCTATTTGTACCAACAGACCAATCAACTGTTCCGTCAGTGGCAAATTCAACTGAGGCATAGTTAGTTCCAGCGGCAGGTCTATTTATAGTAAGACCTTGCCCGTTATTGTTTGAAGATGGTGTGTTTATAATTACATTACCTTCAAATTCGCCTGTACCTTCAAAAGTTGCGTTTTGGTCACTATCTAATGTTAAAGATAAAGCATTACCAGACCTTAAAAATATTTCACCATCTGCTGAGGCGTTTTGTATATTCATACCTGATGCTGCAGACGCTCGCCATCTATCATACATTAAGTAGTTAGAATCATGGTCGTTCCATAAAAATAACTTACCACTATTAGGTAGTCTTACATCCCCTGCAAAAGTTGCGTTTTGATCATTATCTAATCTTAACGCTAAATTTGGTGAGTTAGAACCTGATGAGTCTGTATAAAATTCTAAATAACCATCAGCTGTATTTCCAGTAGTATCGGTACCACCTTTTATAGCAGCTCTAGTTGTTTTATTGTAGTTACTACCATCGTAGTAATTGTCTGTAAAAGTTATTATAGAACCTTTTTGGTCTGTGTTAGATGTCCAACTGTTGTATAAATCTAAATGAGCGTTTGCAGCAGTTATATTTCCCGACACATGAGTAGATACTTTTGTTGAGGTTATAGCACCAGAGCTAATTGTTCCAATATTTATTAAGTTTCTGCTTAAATCTATAAACTGAGTTTTACCACCGTCACCTATGTATAAACCATTTTGACTAGCTGTACCACTATCGGTTCTAAACTGAAACTCTACTCTATTAGTCCAAGATGTATCATTACCAGGAAAACCATAAGCAATAAAACCACCTTCAGCTGACATAACAACCTGCTCAGATGATAAGTTTACATTACTTTTTATAACACCAGTAGTATCACCTGCTCTAAGCCACACTGTATCATCAGCACCTAATGCAACAGCTCTATACTCACTTACTCTTGAAAGTATTGTGGTTTCTGCACCATTAAGATCAACTTTTAATAAAGGCACTTCTGTTGTGTATTCACCTGTATCACCTGATGGTTCATAATCAAATAGTATGTAACCATTTGCTGTTCCAAATGTCATTTTACTATTTATAGTTGTAGCTGGTAGAGTTACAGAACCATTTATATTAGGATTTTCTAAGTTTAATGTTGTATTTGCGCCACCTAAAGTAAGTGTTACTGCGCTACCGTCACCTTTTATAGCACCTGATTGTTCGAATATAATATCAACGTTATTAGTACCATCTCCTATGTAAACATCAGAAGCACCATCACCTAGTAAAATATCACCAACAGCATTGGTTAATACTAAATCGTTTCCATCTTGGTTTATTTTACCCGCGTCAACTCCAGCAGCTGTTTTAAACTGTATGTGCCCAGAGTCATCGATTATTATGTTATTTAAAAATGGTATTGACATGTTTTATATTTTAAATTCTTCCTGATATTCGTTTTCTACTTACACTAAGTTCAATTCCTCTAGATCCTTTCATTTTTAATTTTGGTGGAGATGCGAAGATAATTTTTAAATCTCTTATATAACCTATCTCTTCTTGATTGTCGCTATCCCAACTATACCCTGTTATTAAAGTATAACCATATTTTTGCGCTGCAATGTTTAGTGTTTTTTGCTGCCATACTCCCACAGCGCTATCAAAGCGCACTTCATCTTTGAAGCCGTTATGCATGCTTTTCTTAACATCATTATCCGAACTAGAACCGTAGCTTGTTTGATCTGTGTAACTAGTTTGATACCTACCTAAAGCGTTGTTAGTATGAGGTTTTGCACATAAATAAGGGTAACTCCAAGAACCTTCTACTTGACCTTTAAACTCACCTTTTATCGTTACAGCTGTGTTAGCTGGTACATGGACTATTTCTTGGCCAACTAAATAATACTCTGATTTTAAGTTAACAACATTCCATATGTTACCACCATCAAAATTAAATTTTAAATTGTAAGAGTTTTCAACAACAGCATTTAAATTTTCTTGAAAACACCAATTTTGGTACTGAGACATCATCCAGTTTCCACCACCCCTATAACTATTAGCTCTACTGTCACCACCACCGCCACCAAAGTAATCACTACTATCTACTATACCAAAAGTATCTGTATAACCAGCATACACGCCTGGAACTTGTTTATACCATTTGTTCTGTATATACGAGTCTTGGAACACAGCATCTCCACCACCTACACCAACGTAAGGTATACTTCTAAAGCCATCTATGTGAAATCTTTTAAATGTTGAGTTAGGCGCTTGATAATACATGTACATTGGCCTTGATTCATGATGTAAAAGTATAATATTATGTACAGGGTTCATCTCTCTATTATGATGCATCATAAAACCATAATCATCAGATCTTGTAAAATAACAATAAGCCCATTCATTTGCTTCGTACATACCATCATTTGCTAAACTAGCGTAACCATTACGAGTACTATAATTATTTACAAACTGAGTGTCATGATGCGAAGACCATTGCCAATAACCTCTTTGACCAGAATAAATAGATAAACAGTTTCTATGCATGAAGCTATGTGTGTGTCTTGTATTCATTCCACCATAATTAGCATGCGTTGGTTCATTTAACACAACACAGTTTTCGTATTTACTTTGGTAATCTTGTCTTGAATTTGTAGCGTGCTCATTGTCTCTATATCTACTATTATAACCAGCTACAAAAACTTGAGCTCTATAAAAGTTGTTGTTAGAATTACCACCCATACCGTTCCATAGCACGTCTTTTAGCCCTATCTCTCTAGTACTAGCTCTATTATAGTCCGTATAATACTCTACGTAGCAAAATGCTCTTACGTCAGAATCAACAGCTTTTATTTCTATTGATCTATTCAATCTTTGCACCAAGCTACCGACTTTTCTTACGTTTGCTATAGCTGGACTAACTGTTAGTGTGTTACCGCTTTTAGCAGTTACTGAATATTCGCTATTATAATCCCAATTTGTATCAACATCGTTGTTAACATCAATATTGATAGTGTCTCCAACACTTATATCTGCTGCATTATTAATAGTCACAGTAGTATCATTGACAGCCGCAGCATTAGTAAGTATAGCTGCGTTTTTTCTAACAGAATGACCTGATAAATGTTTTTTATCTAAACCTGTTTCATATACCTCAGTACCTGGGTTTATTGAGCCTACTACACCTGAGTCTAGCGTTAAAGTGTTTGTTGTGTTGTTTATGGAAGTTATTGTCTTTACGTTTCTATTACTACCTGTACCGAATATTATAACGTAACCTACTCTAAATATGTCGCTATGATCAACGACTAAGGAAGAACCGCTTGCAGCAGAAGAAACTATCGCTTTTGGTCCTACGAATTTTTTTATGTATATTCTATTATTTGAAGTATCAATATCGTGGATCCAACAGCCTTCGTCTGATCTAACCCTGTAATCACCTTGACCAGAATTGTATATAGCCACCCAATCACCATTGCCAAATCCTGTTACATCATTAACAGATAAATAAGAATCTTCTACATTAGCGTTAGACTCTAAAACTGTCGTTGTTACACTGTCATCACCTATAAATTTCCAAGAAGAATAAGTAACGTTCTCTATCCATATACCGTGTTGATCACTATTAGTACCATCAAATTCTAGCACTATGTTGCTACCAGTTGCCGATAATAAAGCCCCAGATGAACTACCACCCTCAGTAAAATCTTGAGCAGATACACCGTTAGTTTTAGAATAATCAGTAGATCCATTACCTTGAACCGTAATTCTACCATTAATCCTAATATTACCGTTGGTGGCAAAATGTAAACAACCTCTAACTAGTATATCACCAAAACCAGTACCAGCTCTTTGATCAGAGTTTATGGTTACTTTGTGACCTTGTAATATTGTAAAGGTGTCACCATCAGCAGGAGTAGAACCACCCCAAGTTGAAGATGAAGACCAATTGCCTGACTGACTACTAGTTAACGCTGCCATTTATATCTTCATTAAAATGTTCTTGATATTTAGATACATCTAACGCTATCTCAAACGATAGTGTGTTGCTATTATCAACAACTGTATTGTCATTAATAATAGCAACTATATCATCATCTTGATTAAGCGTTAAAGTAGCATCTGATTTATTATATTCTACTTTAATTATCATTTTATTTAATTTAATTTTTTTTATACACCCATCTGTACGCAGTGTACTTTGTATGTTTGTCCGTTAGCTGGTGCAGAACCGAAACTAACAACAACTCTATTTGCTGTTGTTCTATCAACACTTGCTATAACGGTTTGACCATAAGTCGCTGAAGAGCTTAAAGAATCTACAACTTGAACACTAACATCTATCAAGTCTGCTAAGCCAAAGTTGTGATCTACATTAAAGCTGGTAGCACTAGCATTTCCTGTTATTGTTACAGCTTTAAAAGCAGCTCTTAAAGTAGAAGGTGTTACGGCTCTTGTTGAATCTGTCCCTGTTACAACCTCCGCAGCTGTGGCTAATTCTACAATACCTTTTACAGAAACAGTAGCATTAGGCTCGTCACCTGTATTTGTTCCACTTAAATTAGATATATAAGATGTTGATATAGCTGAACCATTCCAAGTACCTGAATTAATTGTACCGAGCGTTGTTATGTTGCTACTACCTGTAAAGGCAGCTAAATTAGCGGGTGTAAGAGCGCGGTTACTATCGGTACCAGCGTTAGCTTCAGTGTTAGTAGCTAACTCAACAATACCAGCAACAGTTGTAGTCGCTGCAACCTCATCACCCGTGTTTGTACCCGAGTTTGTACCAGTAATTTGACTTGTTAAAGCAACTGTACCAGTAGCATTTGGTAGAGTTATTGTTTTATCACTACCTGTAGCGTCTGAAGCTGTAAGAAGTATTTCAAAAGCATTACCATCACCAGCTCTAAATGCTAAAGTATTATCTTCAACAATTTGTATTGTTTCATTACTATATGTTGTGTCACCTGTTACGACTAAATTACCTGGAATAGTAACAGTGTCAGTAGAATCACCTATTTGTACAGCGTTAGATGCAAAACCGCCAGCTAATCTAGTTTTTAAGTTAGCGACAGATACATCGTTAACTGTTGTGTTACCAGCTAAAGCTGTAGTACTACTTGTACCTAATTGTAATAAAGACGTGTTACCAGCTAAAGCCGTTGTACTTGTAGTACCCAGAGCTAAGCTAGATGTACCAGCACCTATGTTTGATCTAATCGTAGTTTTATCACTACTGCTAATACTAGTACTAGCAACAACAGCAGCTACTACCTCTGAATTACTTAATTGAGTATTTTCGTAATTACCAGTGTGTATGTTTGTAGCACCTTGATCAGTTGTCCAATCTATATGCTCATTAGCTACAAAACCACTTAAATCATCATGATTCCAATCACTTGAAACGTAAACTTGACCAGCGAAGTTTATAGTACTTGCATCTGTTCTAGTAACTGTTATTCCGTCTGATCCAGTAAATTTTACATCATCAGTTGTATTTGAACCAGAAACAGGAACACCTGTTAATCTAAGTTTTATACCTGATGAACTTACTACGGATGTTGAGTAAGTTATAAAATCATCAGTTGTATCTGTAGATATTGTTTCCCATCCGCTGCCGTTGTGTACTCTTACTGTACCTGATGTAGAGTGGAAATAGATTTGACCAGCCGCGCTTGAAGGAGCTGAGTCTGTGACGTGGAGTTTTGCATTCTGTAACTCATTGTCGTTTAAGTTGATGTCATGTAGGTATTGTAAAGCCATTTTTTAGTTTTTGTTAGTTTGCGTATACTGTGCCAGAGTTTAAACCTTTGAAATAAACTCTAGATTGATTATTTGTTATGTGTTTTATAGGAACTTCTACAATGGCCCCAGTACTTATTTTTACAGTTAAATTAGGATATTTACCTAAATTATGATTAACTAATAAATAATACTCGTTACCATCTTGAGTTAGATCTCCAGTTGTAAAGGGTAGATTGAAATCTTTATCCTGAGCTCCTATATAAGGTGTTAGATTATAATATAAATTTAATAAAAAACCCTTACCATCAGAATTATTATTACCGTTTAAGTAATGCATTGTTATATTGTAGTAATCAGAGGAAGCTTCTTGCTCAACACTCTCTACTTTATAGACAGCAAATACATTAGGATCTTGAACTTGACTTGTTATTATTTCTTTTCCAACATAAGTATTCAATACTGCAACCGTAGATCTATTCTGTTGGCCATTAGGATACTTACTTACTCTAAGTACTATATCATTACCCGTAGGAAAAGAAAGCTCGCTAGAGCTGCTAGAAACAACTTTCATGCCTCCACTAACTAAAGTTGTTACGTACTTATAAGGTATACAACCCGCAACACCATGGGCATTTGTGTTGGATAAAAACTTAGCTATATCGGAAACATCAAAATTTCTAGTAGCACCACCAATGTCACTACCTAACAGTTTATCACCTGCTGTTATGTTTTCATCTTGTACGTAAGTACTTATTCTAGCCATTTAATTCTATTTTTTAAACATACTTGTAGCCTTTTCTGTCGTGCGTCCGCCGAAATAGGCTAAAACAACCGCCATCATCACTTTTTCAAAGGTATCATTCCAAGTGCTACCAATATTAAAAGGTATTGAATCAACACTATCTAATATACCTGCCAGAGAGAATATAACAATACACCACACTAACACTAGCGGGCGCACGTTTTTTGATAACCAAGAATCAGAAATAGAATCAGCTTGCCATCTTGAAGTTATAGACTCTATCTCTTTGTTTTGCTGATCGTATATTAATTGTTGTAATTTTATTTTATCTTCATTACTAACATCTGACTTACCTATCTCAGCTATAGCTTCAGCTGGTGAACTAACGCCTTTAAGTAAGTTACCTAAACTGGGGTTGATCATAGACGCAGCCCCAAACAGTAACTTACCTACCGTGCTTTCTGCAAACTTTTTCTTAGGTTTACTCATTATTTTTCACCGCTATAATCTGGAACGTTTGAGTTAGCTTTTTTCTGTTTTTCTCTAGAGTCAATAATTGCTTTTCTTTTATCTCCTCTACTAGCGTCAGATTTTCTAACTGCTTTTCTCTCTGTTCTACCTTTTATTTTATTTGCTCTTTTCTCTAACCTAGCTGCTTTTTTATCTTTACCACTAGCTTTAGCACTAGCTATTTTATCATTAGTCTTGTTTAACCTGCTAGATCTTTTAGTAGTTTTTGTTTCTACTGGTTTAGCTTTTAAATCAACTTTAGGTTTAGGTGTAGATGCTACACTAACACCTTTAGCTTTAGGTGCTTTTACAGCTTCAACCTTTTTTCTTTTTGGCTTAGAAGAACCTGAAGCATCCCACTTACCCGTCTCATTAAAGGATTTAGTTTGTCTTTTAGCTTCTTTTATATAATCGCTTTTTGACATGTTAGCATATTCCTTAGTTTTCTTAGCTTTGTTATAAGCCATATCGTAACTAACTTTAGGCCCGTGAATAGTTCCTTTACCATTTTTAGTAGAATAAGGTGTCATGGACAAGTCATCTTTAGGTATTGCTTGCATGGAATCAACAGCTTTGTCACCTCTAGCTGATTTTTTACCTAATCCGTTTTCACCAGCTACTCCAGTTCCACCGCTATCCATACTGCTTTCTGCGCGTTTCTTTACAGTTTCTATAGTTCCTTTAGCAGATCCACCAAACAAGGCTTTAGCGCCTTTGACTAAAAGCCCAAGACCTAAAGGTCCTATAGCTTTTGCTGGGGAAGATGGTGCCTCCATATTCACTTGTGGTTGTTGCGTTACTTTACCGCCGTCTAGTTTTGATTCAGATACTTTATGAAATAAATTGTCTGATGTTTTCTTTAGTTTAAATGCCATTTTTAGTTGTATTTTCTTAGTTTAAAAGGTGTTGGTGATTTTTTTCTTCCGTAGTTTGGACCAGAAGGAACTTTTTTATATAATTTAGCTTCTTCATTACTGAGCACTGTGTTACTTGATCCCTCAGAGCCTTTACTCATATCATAACGATACTTTACTTGCTCTCCAGATCTATAAGGATTTCTACCTTGTTTTAATTGATCGTATACGTTTTTAGATGACTCGTCTTGAGCTTTTGCTAAAGCATCAAAGCTTTCAGATTTAGATTTAAGTTTCATGAACCTTCTATAACCCTTATCTCCAGGTTTAGGTTCTTTTAGTATTTTAGTTATTTTACCATCTTTATCCGGTTCACTATCTTGCATGAACTGTTCAGAAAACTTAGCAAACTTATCTTTAGCATTAGTACTTCTCCTACTGGAAGCGTGATCTTGTCTACGAGCTACTTTACCTAATCTATTTTGACCTCTAAACTCAGCTGATGTAAAAGGATCTACAGAGTCGCCAGGTCCACCAGGTTGAGGTATAGGGTCAATATCGTAATCAACTTTTTCACCACCTTTTTTAGATGGTTCGTAACCTTCTCTAACACCAGCATCAGATTCTCTTTTTAGTCTAGCTTCTTTTTGACCGGGTGTTTCATTAGCTAAATAGTTTTTCCAATCTTCATTAGACATTTTTTTACCTGGCATCTGTTTTACAACTCTCCCAGACGAACCACTTATGTCAGGTGTTGTCATAGTGTTTTTAGTAACGTTAACCAAATGATTCTCATCAGTAACCATTTTACCTAAGTCTTCGCTGGAAGTCGTAACACCGTCAGGTAGTTTTTTATCGTCGTCGTTTTTGAATGGAGCGCTACCTCTTAGTTTAAATGGAGCGCCTTTTGATTTTCTTATCATAGCTTATTCGTTTTCTTCTGTTTTACCTGATAAATCAACTGATAGTTTTGACTTCTTATTCTTGTCATCGTTGTTATTAGGCGTTATAGTAGGTAATGGTTTTTTCTTTTCTCCACCACCGGTTTCAAAACCTCTATCCATACCATCTCTAAGATCAGGCACAGCATTCATAAACATGTTATGATTTTTAGCATATATGCTTTTTAAAGGAGTAGCTGACTCAGCTATTTTTCTCTTCTGGTATATGTTAAACGGTGTGTACTTTTGATCACTCATAATTTATTTTTTTACAGGTTTATGCACTTTATGTGCTTCAACTTCCCACTCAAGACCGTGAGCACCCTCTTCCATTTTATCTCTAGGAAATATCTTCATTGGTGATTTAGTATCTTTTTTCCAATAAACATTTTTGTTATCGTAAGCAAGTCTGTTTTGACCCATTTGCTCATGATGAACATCCTCGTGTTTCTTACACTCTACTCTTTCAGCTGGCGATAAAGATTTATCTACAAATGTAGTTCCATCAGTGTTAGCCTCAGCTTTAATCTCACCTTCTAAGTCTTTTAGAAAAACCGGGTTAGAATAAGTGGTAGTAACTGGGTCTAAACCTAATAAGCTATTTATAGTGTTGGGTTGCTTGAAAGCCATACTAATATCCTTTACAGCCTTTTTTCTTTAATGGTGCCGCAGATATTGCTTTAGCAAACTTTCCTTTTATTTTACCGCTTGCTACAGCGCTCTTTAACTCATCGTTAAATTGTGCTGGGCTATCATTGTGATTGCAGTCTGGTACTCCACAACAGCTACTAACTGAAGATTTTGACATACCTAAGTTGTTTGGTCCGATTCCTTTCATAGTTATCTATTTTTGTCTTTAATCATATCGTCTATAGATTTGTTGTAAACCTTATCTGTGTATGATTTGTTTTTGTAAAACTTACTTCTCTCTGATGTAGGTAGATCCTCTTCAGCTAAAAGTATTCTATATATTCTAGTTATTAATTGACTGCACTTAAATGATGTTTTATATACCGCATATTTTTGAGACGTTCTGTTTCTCTCTCTCCAAACATCAATCCAACCTTCTCTTCTAAGTCTTTCCCATCTATTTTTGTCCCAAGAATAAGTATATACACCCTCTATAAAATCATTACGTGTAAATCGCGATTTGCAATCTAAATAGATCAAAAGTTCTAAATCAGCATCTTTTAGGTTATAAGTTTTACAGGCCCATTTTCTAACAAGCCTGTAATACTTAAATAAATTTAACTGTCTTATGTCTGATGCCGATAGTCTCATTCAACTAAAACCACGTCACCAACCTGTATGACCTTGTATAGATTATCTTTTATTTGTATAGTGTGTCCAGCGTGTCTATCATAGTACACTGTGTCATCTACTTGAACACCTTTTACTAAATTACCTATAGACACAATTTTACCCTTTAAGTATCTATTGTCTGTGTCTGTTTTATCAGTCAATATAAGTCCACCTACTTTCTTCGGCTCAACTTTTATCTTTTCTACTACTATATAATAATTAACTGCTTGCATTTTCAATTCTTACGTTAGATATTACACAATCTGCAGATATAATAGTTGAAACTACTGATATTGCGTTCTTTAAAGCTGATTTAGTTACTAAAACTGGGTCAATTATACCTTTTTCTATCATGTTGATATAATTTCCAGTTGTCACATCTATACCGTAACCAGTTTTTTGTCCTTTTTCAACAGAACTTTCGATGCCCGCGTTATCTAATATTGTATAAAACGGTGAAACTATAGATTTTAACAGTATTTCTTCTCCTAAACCACTAGGTTCAACAAGATTTGCTGCATCAAACAACGCTACGCCACCACCCGGGACTATTCCTTCTTTCAAGGCGGCCTTAACAGCGTAAATAGCATCTTCTATTCTGTCTTTTTTCTCTTTTAACTCAACTTTTGAGTCAGCACCAACCTTAACTAAGCCAACAGAGCCACTTAACATAGCTAGCCTCTGCTCTAATCTTCGCTTAATAAACTGGTTTTTCTCTTTTTTTATGCTTTTTCGCACATCTTCAATCCTTTCTTCTAAATCTAAGCCTAAATCCATAGTGGTTAGCACCGTAGTTTTATCATCTGTGACTGCTTTTTGTACTTCACCTAAGCAATCAGGGTTAATTAGGTCTAAATCATCACCTAGATTTTCATCCATTATAGTAGCACCTGTTAAAAATGCTAAATCTTCAAGCGTGCTTTGCTTTGTAGGACCAAATCCCGGTGGATCTATATAGTTTACCTTAATATTACCCTTAACTTTGTTCATTAGTAGCGTAGAAGACACTTGAGTCTCAACCTCAGCTACTATAAGTAATGATCTCTTATTTTTTATAACATGTTCTAGTATTGGTTGTATCTTACGAATGTTAGGTATTGTCGATGCAACTATTAATACTAGTGGTTTTTCAAGAACTGTACGTTGTTTATCTCTATCTGTAATAAGGTGTGGCGATTTTAAGCCAGATTCCAGTTGTACTCCATCTACGATCTCAACGTACGTCTGTTCTGTTTCCGACTCTTCCATCAATACCACACCCGATTTACCTACTTTTTCATAAGCATCAGATATAATAGCACCAAGCTCTTCATCATTGTTACAAGATATAGCTGCTACGTCTTTAAGCATTTCACCTTCTACGTCTATAGCTATTTTATTTAAGTACTCATTTACTTTTTTAGCACAAGAAGCAATACCTAGCTTTATGTCTCTCACAGAGCCTTCAGCTGACGATGCTTCTTTTAGTAGTGATTCAGCAAGG
>TARA_Y100000385_G_C13109516_1_pt1 | contig 20048 bp, 21 predicted proteins | sample TARA_Y100000385 | Tara Oceans TARA_Y100000385 (sample SAMEA2620980) | marine metagenome | biome: marine biome (ENVO:00000447); feature: surface water layer (ENVO:00002042); material: "saline water (ENVO:00002010), including plankton (ENVO:xxxxxxxx)" | depth 5 m
AATAGTTAATGGGAATAGCCTAGTCCCTAAACCTCCAGCTAATATTATTCCTTTCATTTCTTTCTTTTTTCACTTATATATTAGAGCAACTCTTTTCTAGATTTAGATATAAATACAAATTGCGCTCCTAATTCACTCAAAACAAACAAACAAATAAATTTTTTTTTGTCTTTATATATAGTTCGAAAGGAATCGATCTTATGATTTTGTATCAATCCCTTACTTGCAAATTCTTCTAGTGTAGAAAGGTTAACAGACCAATTACCATCAATTTTTTTTCTGTCGACCAGATTGATCCCTATTTCTATGTCCTCTTGAAATACAACCATTATTGGGTATTTAGATACCTCTTCTTCAATAACTTGATCAGCAGCTTTAGCCATTACTGGTTTATAAGCATCTAGTTCTGTTTCTAATTGTATGAATTTGGAAGTTTGCATATAAAATAATTAGGGTTTTAAATGTAATAAGGCTACACTTTCTATATGACTGGTCTGTGGAAACATATCGACTGGTTTACACTTTACTAATTCATATTTTTCTTTTAGAAGTTTTATGTCTCGTGCTTGTGTAGAGGGGTTACAGCTAATATATACGATTTTGGGAGAGGCGAGATCTAATAAGGTATTTATTACATCGGTATGCATTCCAGCCCTCGGAGGATCAGTAATAAGGACATCAGGAGAACCATATCTGGATTTGAAATTTATGGATAAAGTATCTTTTACATCTCCTACCAAGAATTGACAATTGGATATGTTATTGAGTATACTGTTGTTATTCGCATCGTCTATTGCTTCTTGTATTTGTTCTATACCAACTACTGACATGCAGCTTTTTGATGCAAATAGAGCTATTGTTCCGGTACCTGTATAGAGGTCATATAGCACATCTTCTTTTTTTAGATCTGCGTATTCTAATGCTGTTTGATATAAATTAACTGCTTGAGTACTGTTTGTTTGAAAAAATGATTTAGGCCCTATATGGCATTGGATATGCCCAAGGTTTTCTATTATCCCTCTTTCACCGCTATAATGTAATGCCTCTTGATCATGAATGCTGTCATTTTGTTTTTCATTGATTATATAATGCCAAGATTTAACATTCTGAAACCTTGCTGAGAGATTAGCCATAATGTCTTCTATATCCTCACTTTTTTCACCAAATACTACTGTGACCATCCATTGATTAGTAGTAGTATTTCTGATGGTTAGATTTCTAAGAAGTCCATGATTATTTCTAATATCGTAAAAAGAGTAGTTTTTTTCCAATGCTAAATAACGGAGGTGATTTCTGATTTCATTGCTAAGATTCTCTTGGAGGTGACATTTCTCAATTTCTACTACTTTGTCAAAAGCTCCTGCTCTGTGAAACCCTACTGCATTTCGTGCTTCTATGGTTTTATCACTCTGTATTTCTTCTTCAGTAAGCCATCGTTTATTCGAAAAGGCATATTCTAGTTTGTTTCGATAATAGCTAGTTTGTTCTGCCTTGAGTATTGGCTCTACTTTATTTTCATCGTCATCTGCTATTCTTCTCATAGCTGCCCTTACGGCATTTTCTTTTAATTCAGCTTGTTTACTATAATTTAAATTCTGCCATTTACATCCACCGCATTGATCAAAATGGTCACAAAACGGATTCGTTCTATAGTCCGAATAGGTATTGATTTTAAGTACTTTTCCAAACTTAAGACCTTTCTTTTTTCTAAGAATTATAGTATCTACATTATCGCCGGGAACGGCTCCATCGATTAGAATTATTTCACCTTCTGGTGTTCTACCTATTGAATGACCTTTATCTGCTATATCGATTACCTCTACCTGTTCTAAAGTCTTTTTGCGTCGTCCCATTTTCTAGTATAATATGAATTCCGTTCTTCTATTTTGATTTCTTCCTGCTTCTGTGGAATTGTCTTGTACGGGTGCTGATTCTCCTTTACCCTCTGTGACAAGTCTATTTTGTTGTATGCCTAAAGATATTAGTGCTTCTTTAACCGAGGATGCTCTTTTTTCAGAAAGTACTTTATTGTCATAGTCTTCACCTACATTGTCAGTATGTCCAATGATTTTCAATTTCAATTTTTCATTTTTCATGAGAATATCAGCAAGTTTCTTTATTTCCATCAAGGATATTTGTTGAAGCTCTGCAGTACCTGATTCAAAAAATACATTCTTTAGAACAAATGATTTCCCTTCATCGAATGTTGATGGGGCAGGAATCTTAGTTAAGTGAATGGTCTTATCAAATGGTGCCATACCATGAGCAATAGAATCTATTATGATATGGTCAGAATAAAATATATATCCTTCTGCAGTTAGATTTATCATCATTTTCTGTCTTAAAGGAATAGGAATAAGTACTTCTCCATTAAAATCTACTTTTTTAGAGGAAATGATAGTGTTTGTTGATATATCAATAATCTCTAAAATACTGCCAACAGGAATCTTAGTTCCAGCATCAATACTTCGTATTTTCAAATAGGTGCAGGGTTCGGGACGAATATCCATAGGCAATTCGAATTCATAGATGTCAAGATGATCTTGCAGTACTTTACCATCATAGTCAGTAGCGAAATATCCTTTTGTTCCATCTAGGCTAATACTTAGTGCTCCCTCTTGCCCTTCTGTATTTATAGGATAGCCCAAATTTTTAACTTCAGACCAACCACCACCTTTTTTTCGTCTTGCTACAAAAAGGTCAAAACTTCCCATTCCTATATGACCATTTGATCTGAAATACAATGTTCTCATATCAGTATGAAGAAATGGACTACTTTCATCTGTTGAAGTATTGACAACATTTCCAGCATTTATGGGAGATGACCAGAACCCTTCTTTTGATAGGATAGAATACCATATATCTTTTCCACCATAACCCCCTTCCCGTGTACTTGAGAAAAAGAGAATATTTCCATCTCCAGACAAGGATGGTTGAGAATCCCAAAAAACGCTATTTACTTTTCTACCCATATTTTTAGGCCGCGACCATTCACCATTATTTTTTGATGTTATATATAAGTCATGTCCTCCCATTCCATATTTATCATCATGATGAGTAAAAATGAAAGTATTTCCATCGGCCGATATTGAATGGGCTCCTTCATCAAAATTCTCAGTGTTAATAAGAATAAAAGGTTCGGCTTTACCGTACCCATTTTCTGTTTTTTCAACAAAAAAGATATCCTCTTGACCATTTAGTCTCCTTGTGAAATACATCTTGGCATGATCAGCTGTGAATTGTGGCAAATACTCTGATGACGACGTATTTACATTGCTAGAAATTGAAATTGGGTTAAAAAGGACAGGGTTTTTTATTTGTGCGTTTGTAAATCTTGCCTCTTCATATAGATGTTGTACTTGAAAGTAACCTCTTTTTGAAGAATCGGCGATAGAAAGATATTTTTCATAGTTTTCTATGGCCTCTTCATATTTTTTTTCTTTTTTACAAAGCTCTCCAATTGTACTATATAAAAGTGCATTTGTGCTTTTTCCATTATCAGTTGCAAATTTGAGATGCCTAAGAGCTTCCTTGTTCTTTCCGATATCCTTATATGCGAGACCTGTCCATAATTCTAGATCTGGGTGCCCTGAATATTTGTCTAATAATTTACAGTAAACCTTAAGTGCTTTGTTGACTTGTTTGTTCTTATGTTCTTTTTGAGCATTCTCGAATTTTGATAAGTCTTTTTTATTAAATGAACTAGACTCTATACTTTGGCCATTTAAGTCAGAGAATATACCACTTAGAAGAAGTACTAAAAGTAATTTTATATACATAACAACAATGAAAAAGGGCTATAATCTAACGAAAATAGCCCTCAGCAAAATTATATTGTTTGTTACTTTAATTCAGATAAAAATGACTTAGCATCTTTAACTCCAGCTGCTGCTGCCATTTTGATATCATTCATATAACCTTTCTTTCCCATTTTCATTCTACTGAATCCTCTATAATAAAACATCTCTTCCATGCTTATATGATTCGTGCCTTGGTCATGATCAATTCCTTTACAGAATGCTACATATGCCTCATCATATTTTTCTTCCTCAATAAGAATCTGACCATATCGGAAAAAGCCATAAGCTTTTTTCTTATAGTTAGGGTTGTCCTCTTTAAAAGGTCTATTAGTAAAAAATTTCAAGTCAAAACTGGCTTGTTCCCATTCTCCCAAGCGAATATGACAATCAGCCTTCTTCATTCTACATGTCCAATACATTGGTTGTAAAGCGATTGCTTTCTTCAAGGCTAACTCCAAATCACTTATTGCCTTTTTCCATTCTCCTTTTCTTATGTAGATTTCTGCACGACCATAATAGGCTTCAGGAATACTATCATCAAGGTTGATTGATTTGCCATAATCCTCAAGAGCTTCTTCATAATTTTTAAGTTGAAGTAATACTCGAGCACGTTTTTCGTATGCATTAGCATGTCCTTGGTGCTTTTCAATGGCCTTGCTTAATGCTTGAATTGCTTCAGTTTCTTTTCCCTTTTCTTCAGAAAATTTTTTGCCTTTTTTAAATTGGATCACTGCAGCTTTATCACTTTCAGGCTCTATTTCATCATAATGCATGATTGTGCCATTATCTGTCATCCAGGCCTTCATAGATCCCGCAACGGCAAACTGAGAGCAATATCCCAATAGACTAACTGTATTTCTCCAACTTTTTTCTGAAGCTTGTCCTACAAAACGTGGAACATCTAGTGAAGAGCTATCTCTATTAAAAATCTCTTCTTCTTCTAAGAGTACATCATTTTTATAATAGGATTCTGTCCTATATTGATACATCTTAAGGACTTTGTCAAAACTCTTTTGATTGCTGAACTCAAGTCGCCCTTGGATAATAGTTTTAAAAAACATAAAGTAGTTGTCTATAACAGTTAATTCCGCCAAAAAAAGGCAGTCTTTCCCGTTGTGGTATTAGGTAACCACGTCTGATGAAATCCTACCAGTCCCAGTTTTGTTTGATTTGCGGTATATCAAAGATAGGCTGAAAAAAACAAATATTCTGAGCGTTTTATGGAATTTAACCGAATTATATTTTTCTTAATATGTAATCCTGTGATTAGGTGGAACTAATATTCTTTTTAGATTTATTATTGATCAAAATCCCAATAAACACTGAAAGAATGCAATAACAAGTAAAATACAAAGCTCCAGGAGCCAGACGAGAGTAATTTAATGTCTCCACAGCATACCCATTTGGATTATTAGAAATTCCCGAGAGTTGAGATGTAATAATACCATAGAATCCAATATATGCCATAAACATAGCAACTACAAAAACATCAGCCATACTCCACTTCCCCAAGTGAAAGATTACATTTTGAACTACTTTGCTAGAGGCTACTTTTTTGCTAAAAAGATAAAATGCTGATAAAATCAATTTAATCAATGGAAAAACAATGCTAAAGCAGAACACTAAGGCACCTACAAGCTTTAAGTCCCAGCCTTGGCCTTCCCAAAGGGTTTTAGTCACATCAAGTATAGATTTACTCTGAAAATAAATAACCTGCTCTTCAAATGATATTGGTTCTCCCATAAGGCTGATAGTAAAGGCATTCAGTCTTGCATCTATATCGATCATTGGAAAGGTAATGCCAAGTATCAAAAATGCAATTGATGTTAAGGTCAACCCTAATATCATCATTTTAAATCCTATCCATTTCCATCCTATCATTAGCAGCGCTAATAGAACAGAGAGAAGAAGTATATTTTGTGTTAAAGCAGGACGCTCATTTGATTCTATGACTTTTATTTGACTTAGTAGATAAGCATTGGTCTCTTTATAAGTATCAAATTCATATTTATGATAATAAGGTTTTCTTCTATCAGCAAGTTTTCCTTGTACATCTGACATTACCATACTGAGAAGTTCAGACTGAAAATAAGCTTTGATTTGAGGTTCGTTATTTTTTATTTCTTGAAGTAATGATTTTGATAATCCAGGTATCTCTTTTTCCAAATTTAAATTTGACAATTGAGAGCCTATATTTTTTTGAATAATGGTTGCAAACATCTGATTTAGACTTCCATTTTCAATCAACTTCTCCAGAATAGTATCAATCAGATCTCCAGATTCGAAATATTGCTTATATAATTGATTCAAATAGACTTGAAGTGTTCGATCTAATTCTTCATATGCTGAAGCTTCAATTTCATATTCTTCAATGTTCTTTTTAAAGATGTCAAGAGCTTGCTCCTTCCAAATTTGTATGTCAAAAAGCCCATAAGTAATCATATTTATCGCAGCATGATCTTCTTTGAGTTCCTTTTGCTTTCTGATTTGATGGTACAAATTGAAGCTATTGTGGCATGTAAAACCAAAAAGTAGCAATGCTAAACCAAGTAGGATATTTTTGAGCATATTGAATAAGTTCTATTCAAAAATAGGGATTAGGTTCTATAAGTCTGATGTGAGGTAAAAGTGAATAGACGAGGGAGAGAGTGCAAAAGTTACATTTAGTCCTTTACAAGAGTGCCTAAACCTTCTTGCCCTTTTATAACCTTATATAGATTGTACTTCTCATTGATATCGAATACTACGATCGGTAGATTATTTTCTCGACAAAGAGTAAATGCGGTCATATCCATTACTTTTAGATTTTCTGAAATGGCGGTATCGAAGCTGATTGCATCGTATTTCTTAGCGTTCGGATTTTTTTCAGGATCTTCAGAATATATTCCATCTACTCTGGTTCCTTTAAGGATAACATTAGCATCTATTTCATTTGCTCTTAAAGCAGCAGCGGAATCAGTAGTAAAATATGGATTTCCAGTTCCGGCAGAGAATATAACTACTCTGCCTTTTTCAAGATGTCTTACTGCTCTTCTTCTGATATAGGGTTCAGCTATTTCTCTCATTTCTATTGCTGAGACTAACCTAGTATACACTCCTACATTTTCTAAAGCACTCTGCAGAGCCATTCCATTGATACAAGTGGCTAGCATGCCCATATAATCTCCAGTTACTCTCTCAATACCTGAATCTGATGCTTGAAGCCCTCTATAAATATTTCCACCACCTATCACAATAGCTATTTCTACCCCTTCTAACTCTTTTGCTTTTTTTATCTCTAATGCATAATGATGAAGTCTGTCGGCACTTATCCCAAATGATTTATCTCCCATTAGAGATTCGCCGCTGAGTTTGAGTAACAGTCTTTTATATTTCAAGGGCATAATGGACTTTAAGCTTAGTAGTAAATATATATTGATGTATAAACATAAAAAAAGCGATCCAAAAATTGAATCGCTCTTTTTAATTTATCCTAACGAAATGTGTTTGAAATCTGTAACTGTCAGATTCGGATCTTGATCTTTCAGATATCCGTCAACTGACTTCTTAGAGTCCTTCACAAATGCTTGTGGTAGTAGAGTAGTTTCTTTGAAGAATTTGTTTAACCTACCAGTTGCGATTCTTTCCAGCATCGCTTCTGGCTTTCCTTCATTCTTTGCCAACTCTTTACCTATTTCTATTTCTTTATCTATTGTAGCTTGATCTACACCATCCTGATTCACAGCAATTGGTTTCATTGCAGCTACTTGCATAGCCACATCTTTACCCGCATCCACAAATTGTGGCCCTTCTAAGTTAAGAGCTACTAGTACACCTGCTTTATATCCCATGTGAATATAAGGAAGTACTTGTCCTTCTCCTGCTGCTGTTTCAATTTTGGCATATTCATTAAGAGAAATTTTCTCTCCTATGACTCCTGTCTGTTCTATTACTTTCTCTCCAATGGTCATTCCATCTCCAAAAGCTGTAGCTTTAAGATCATCTACGGTAGTAGGTAGTTCTTTTAATGCTATCTCAGCTATCTTATCAGCCATTGAAATGAAACCCTCACCTTTAGCAACAAAATCGGTTTCGCAACCTAATTTTACAACTACTCCATTATTTCTATTTCCTGAAGTTTTGGCGATGACTACACCTTCTGTAGTATCTCTATCTGCTCTTTTGGCAGAAAGTTTTTGCCCTTTTTTTCTCAGTTCTTCTATGGCTTTATCAAAATCACCATTAGCTTCAGTGAGGGCTTTTTTACAATCCATCATACCAGCTCCTGTCATATCTCGAAGCTTCTTTACGTCTGATGCGCTTATTGCCATTATATTATATTTCCTTTTTTACTAATAATATTTTAAAACTTACTTCAGGCTCACTTATGTAGTGGCTTGAGGTAATTCTTCCTGTACCTTGGATCTTTCCGTTAGTCCTTCTTTGATCGCTTCTATCATATAATTAGTAATTACTCTTATTGATTTTGAAGCGTCATCATTTGCAGGAATAGGGAAGTCAATAAGATTAGGATTTGAGTTCGTATCTACCAATGCAAATGTTCTCAATCCTAGTTTGTTAGACTCTGTTACAGCAATATGCTCATGTGTAATATCCACTATGAATACAGCTGCAGGTATTCTATTCAATCCAGAAATACCACCTAACACTTTATCTAGCTTTGCTCTTTCTCTAGAAAGGGTCAATCTTTCTTTCTTAGTGATGCTTGTCAATGAGCCATCTGCTAAGATTCTATCTATACTTTGCATTTTCTTTACCGATCTTCTGATAGTAGCAAAGTTCGTCATCATACCTCCTAACCATCTCTCGGTTACGAAAGGCATATTCACACTTTGAGCAGCTTCTTTAACAATATCTCTTGCTTGCTTCTTTGTAGCTACAAAAAGAATCTTTCTACCAGATTTAGCTATAGATCTAAGTGCATTCGCACTTTTTTCCATAGACTTCATAGTCTGATTAAGATCTATGATATGAATTCCCTTGCGTTCCATGAAAATGTATGGCTGCATTTTGGGATTCCATTTCTTTTTCATGTGTCCTAAATGAACACCAGCATCCAATAACTCTTTATATTCAATCTTTGGCATTGTCTTAATATTAACGTTTTGAGAATTGGAAACTCTTTCTTGCCTTTGGCTTTCCGTATTTCTTTCTTTCTACCACTCTGGCATCTCTAGTGAGATATTTCAATTCCTTCAATGGTGATTTAAAATCTTCATTGATTTTCACAAGTGCTCTAGAGATTCCTAGACGTATAGCTTCAGCTTGTCCTTTGAACCCTCCACCTTTCACATTGACCTTTAAGTCATATTCTTTCAGTACTCCAATTATTTCTAAAGGGTGTACTACTTTGAATTGTATGGCTGGCTGAGGAAAGTATTCTTTAAGATCACGACCATTCACAACTATGTTGCCAGTGCCATTACTTAAATATACTCTAGCCACTGAGGCCTTTCTTCTTCCTATAGTGTTAATAGTATCCATATCAGAATTTGAATTCTTTTGGCTTCTGCGCTGCATGAGGATGATCTCCTCCTACATACACAAATAACTTTTTAAACATTTGTCTTCCCAATCTATTCTTTGGTAGCATACCTCGCACGGCATTTTCTACAATGAAGAATGGTTTCTTTTCTAACTGCTCAGCAGCAGTTCTTGATTTTAATCCTCCAGGATATCCAGAATATCTTAAATATTCTTTGTCATTCCATTTGTTACCAGTTAATCTAACTTTCTCCGCATTGATCACGATAATATTATCACCATCATCAATATGTGGAGTGTACGAAGGCTTATGTTTACCTCTCAGCACATTAGCTATTTTGGTACAAAGACGGCCTAGAGGTACATTAGTAGCATCTACTATATACCAATCGCGCTCAACGTCTTCTTTTCTTGTGGATTTCGTTTTATAACTTAATGTATTCACCGCAGTTATTTTTTGCTATTTCAAAAGCGGCTGCAAAAGTATATTTATTAAAAGGTGGAATCAAGAAAAAGACAATAATATTTTCATGTGCTGATTGTAACTTGTTGATAGTCAGTTTAATTATCGCACAAAATAAAATTTTGAAAGACCCTTTTGGCAAAGGAATAATCATGTTACTCCTGATTTTTGGCCCTAGAATCAACAAATATTTAGTAAAAGAAATATGGAATTAATTCTGACATGCATAGGAGATATGTTTAAATGCTTTTTCATAACCCAATTTTGCTGCTTGCCTCATATCCTCACATGCTGAGGGCTTGTCTTCCATTCCAATAAGAGCATTAGCTCTGTTATAATAGGCTAAAGCCATTTCAGGTTGGAAAGAAATCACTTTAGAAAAATCATTATGGGCTTGATCAAACTTTTCTATTTGCAGACAGGCCAGTCCTCTATTTAGATAGTGCTTTTCATTTTCAGGCTCAATATCTAGTATTAACGAGTAATACTTTACTGCATCATCAAAAGCCTTGAGTTTATAACTTGTGAACGCCGCATTTTTTATGGCGGAGCCATGCTGTGGATCTAGGTCAATCATACGAGCAAAATCAGAATTTGCGCTTTCTAGATCACCTTGTTTTAAGTAAGCATATCCTCTCATGTAGAATATCTTTTTATTATCGTACTGAGACCTTTCTAGGTGATTTAAATCAGAAATCACTTTAGAAAAATCTTCTTCTTTGCTCATTATCTGTGCTCTAGCAAATCTTGCATCATTATGTTCAGGATCAATGTCTAAGATCTTAGATAGATCTGCTAAGGCCGCCGCTTTTTTATCCAATTTGAGAAGACAAATTGCTCTGTTATGCCTTGCCTTTACATTTTTAGAATCATCATTAAGGACCAGGGCATAGTCTTTTATAGCTTTGTCATATTTTTTTTCTTGCATGAAACATAGTGCCCTATTGGTATATGCATAAGATGATTTATCTATAGCTATTGACTTGCTGAGATATGAAATTGCAGCAGGGTAATTTTTTAATCGCATTTGGCAGAGACCATTGTATAGGTGCGCTTTAGCATGTTTTGGATTAATGTCACCTGTCTTTTTGAAATCTGAAAGCGCTGATTTATAATTCTTGAGCTTCAATTTGGCCTTGCCTCGGTTGTATAGCGCTTTTTCATAATCAGGTGTAATTTTTAAAGCTTCGTCATAAGACTTTATTGCAGCATTATAGTTTTTTTCTTTGAAATGAAGGATTGCTTCATTAAAATGGAAAGCAGATTGCCGATCGATCTGTCCACTGAGTGAATAAGAAATAAATAGGGGGACAATAAGACCAATTACATATTTCATCAAAAATCGTTTTTTATACAACTACTCAGATTCTGCATATAGGGTTAATTAAATCCTATTTTCCTAGTTGACATTGTCTAAGCAGCCAATTAAAATTAAAAGACGGTCAAAAAACGCTTTCAACCTTCTGGTTAGTACTTATGTTTGTATGATCTATATGAATTCAAACAAGGACAAATCGGCTATTAGAAGGAAAAAGGATCATATTGCTTTGGCATTAGAATCTCAGACTGGTAAGAACAAAAGAGATACTAGATTCAATTATGAACCTGCTATCAACCATATGGCAAGTGAAAAATCAAATATTTCGCTAAACTTTTTGGGAGCGGAACTGGAAGCACCAATCTGGGTGTCGAGCATGACTGGAGGCACGGAAAAAGCGGCTCATATCAATCAAAATCTAGCGAGGGCATGTAACGAATTTGGACTGGGAATGGGGTTAGGCTCATGTCGACAACTTTTAAAAAGTGATGAATTTTTCTTAGATTTTGATGTAAGAGAGATTATAGGCATCCAACCTCTATATGCAAATCTAGGTATTGCTCAGATTATAGAAATTGTAAGAAATGAGGATTTTCAAACTATTATAAATCTAATTTCCAAACTCAAGGCTGATGGCCTTTTCATTCACATCAACCCAATGCAAGAATGGATGCAACTTGAAGGAGATATGATAGATATGAATCCTTTGGACTGTATTCAAAAAGTTATTGACAATGTCAAAACGAAAATTGTAATAAAAGAAGTTGGTCAGGGCTTCGGACCTGAAAGTTTGAAAGCAATGCTATCTATGGACATTGCAGGAATTGAGCTAGCAGGGTTTGGAGGAACAAATTTCACCAAACTCGAAGCTTTGCGCAGGGAAGAGAATTATCATTCTGAATTCATAAATTTGGGTCATACCGCAGAAGAAATGGTCCAGTTCATCAATGATATTAGTAGAGATAATATTAAAGCCAAAATGAAACACATTATCATCTCAGGAGGTGTAAAAGATTATCTTTCAGGTTATTATCTCAATAAAAAATGTGAATTAAATAGTGTTTACGGGCAAGCCTCATCTTTTTTAAATCATGCTTTAGGAAACTATTCAGATTTGGCAAAATATGTAGAAGCACAAATAGAAGGATATAAAATGGCAGCTCAATATTTAACTGTAGTAAGGTGAATAAAGGAAAAGACAAAGCAGGAGGATTTTCAAAACTAAATAAACAACAAAAGACAGCTTGGGTACAAGAGCATGGGCTATCAGATGATACTGATTTGAATAAATTTCTTAGCTCATACCAACATATTAATACTGATGTACAAAAAATATTGGATGGATTTAGCGAAAACACGTTAGCTAATTTCCCCATGCCGTTTGGAGTAGCACCTCACTTCATTATAAATAATGAGGAGTATGTAGTTCCGATGGTGATTGAAGAATCATCAGTTGTCGCTGCAGCAAGTAATGCTGCTAAATTTTGGAAGACGAGAGGAGGCATAAAAGCTGAAGTACTAAGTACTATAAAATTAGGACATGTACATTTCTTTTGGAATGGACCAAAAGAGAAAATCTTACTATTTTTTGAAGTCAAAAAGGAAGAATTAGAAAGTGATTGTGAGGACTTCACGGCTAAAATGAAATCTCGAGGTGGGGGGATTTTGTCAATGAATCTAATTGACATGACAGAGGAGAAAAGTGGTTATTATAAAATTGAAATGAAATTTGAGACCTGTGATTCAATGGGCGCTAATTTTATCAATACAGTTTTAGAAAAAATTGCTGCAAAGTGGAAATTCTTTATTCAAAATGCTCCGAACTTTCTTGGCAAGGAAAAAGAAATTGATATTGTTCTTTGCATTCTTTCTAATTATACTCCAGAGTGTATAGTTAGAGTCGAAGTCGGTTGTCCTATACAAGATTTAGGAAAGTTTTCAAATAGTATTTCTGCTGAGATTTTCGCTCAAAAATTTTATAGAGCAGTATTGATTGCCAAGTTGGACCCCTATAGAGCTACAACTCACAATAAAGGAATCTTTAATGGAGTGGACGCAGTGGTTCTTGCCACTGGAAATGATTTTAGAGCCGTAGAAGCATGTGGACATACATATGCAGTCTCTGATGGACAGTATCGAGGATTATCTTCATGTACAATGGATAATGGACAATTCAAGTTCTTTATGGATTTACCATTAGCTCTTGGTACTATAGGAGGACTAACTAATCTACACCCTTTGGCAAAACTTTCTCTTAAAATTCTGCAAAACCCAAATGCAACAAAGCTTATGGAAATAGTGGCATCAGTAGGATTGATGCAAAACTTTGCTGCTCTGAAATCATTAGTTACTACAGGCATTCAACAGGGTCATATGAGAATGCACCTTTCAAATATTTTGAATCAACTTCAAGCTACAGAAAAAGAATTTGCTGCTGCCATGGAGCATTTTGCACATAAATTAGTTTCATTCTCGAATGTAAGAGAATATTTAAATCATCTTAGAAAGATTGGGTTGAGAAACTGATCGCCCATTCGCTATCTATATTAACTTATTTTGATAGTCAATTGTCCTGTTGTAGCCATGCCTCCTAATTTGCATATTAAATATTTATGTTAATTATGAATGCTTGATTCAAAAGCATTTAAACTTTAAAGAAATACTTATATAATTTTCTACTTTTGTGAAGCTAATTATCAAAAGTCATCGCTGTTAAAAAATATTATGGCCGGGGAAAACTTCTGCTCACCGCAGAATACGCTGTCATGGACGGTGCGAAAGCTATAGCACTACCCTGTAAAAAAGGACAGTCCCTTCATGTTAAACCATTGAGAGGATCAGATTTGGTCTGGGAAAGTTTTGATGAAAACGGTGACTTGTGGTTTGAGACCCAAATTTCCCTTTACGATTTCAAGCCTATAAGAACATCCGATGATGATGTTTCATTCTTTTTGCACAAATTATTAAGAGGAGCAGTAAGATTGAATTCTGAATTTCTGAATAATTGGAATGGTTTCAGAGTTAATACTTTTTTAGAGTTCCCAAGAATATGGGGATTAGGCTCAAGTAGTAGCCTTATATATGCTGTGTCAGAATGGGCAGATGTAAACCCTTTTTTGCTTTATTACGAAATTTCGAATGGTAGTGCATTTGATGTGGCCTGTGCATTTGTAGATAGTCCGATTACTTATACCAAAACTGATGACGAAATCAGTTATTCCGAAATGGATCTAAAATTTCCATTTGAAAAATGTCTTTTTCTCGTTCACAGAGGAAAAAAGCAAAACACAGAGGCTGCAATTAATTACTATCGCAAAGCAGTACAGAAGTCGGATAAACTGGTAAGAACAATTAGTCAGATTTCGGACCAAATAATAGAGTGTAAAGACAAATCCAATTTCGAAAAATTACTAGAAGAGCATGAATCTTTAATTTCAGATGCCATTGGGGTGCCTTCTGTACAAAAAGAGAATTTCAGTGATTTCAATGGAACGATAAAGTCTTTGGGAGCATGGGGAGGAGATTTTATGCTTGTAGTCGCAAATGAGCCTGAATCGAAGGTGAAGAAGTATTTTGAAGAAAAAGGACTCAAGACCGTTATGCCTTATTCAGATCTAGTACTGTAAACTCCTTTCAACATACCCATCAAAATAAAATACTGAGCAAGTATATATGTGCTCATTACTATTATACCTCCTAGAGCTACAGGAGTCATAAATTTATTCCATGCAATGAACCCATCTGATATCATGAAAAGAATGGCACCACCTAATACCCAATTGTAACCAGTAAGATTTTTATTTCTCATCAAGGCACTAATTGCCATGACTACAATGATCAAAGAATATATGGATACTGGAATTGCCATTGCATCGAGATGTGGCCAGAGTAATTTCAAAAAATAAATTAAGGTCACAAGAAAGACTAAAGCTATTAATCCTTTTGAAGTAGATCTATGATACGATCCTTTTATAAAAGTGAAGATATATATCACTTGCATTATGAGAAAGCTGCCAAGACCCAACAAAAAATATTTTTCTCCATTTAAAAGAAGAAACACATCACCTAGCAGAGCGGCAATCAATCCAGCGAAAAAAACCACGTTAAAAAGAGAACGATCTCTAGTACTAAAAAAATAGTAGCTTATCAAGCTGATCATGATTAGGGGTTTACTTATCCATCGGAATGATGGATAATAAGAAACCGCAAAAAGATCTACTAGTCCCAATGTTATAAAGAGAATAGTGAATGGTAAAAATCTAGGTAAGTTATGGCTAGGCTTCACGCCGCTATTGCTTAACAGTTACTTTTCTACGTCTTTGACGCTTTCTTTGATTTCGGTTTCAATGGTGTTTTTTGCCGAGTTAAACTCTCTAATACCCTTACCTAAACCTTTCATTAATTCTGGCACTTTTTTACCACCAAATAGAAGTAAAACAATCAGTGCAATAATGATCATTTCTGGGCCTGCAAATGAAAATAGAAAATTAAAAGTCATCTTATTTTATTTATCTCCGTCCGCAAATTAATCTAAAATTTATCAAAAGGCTACATTTGCAACCTAACAAAATGAGATATGAGTTTATTAGTAGTAGGTACAGTTGCATATGATACAATAGAGACTCCATTTGGTAAAGAAGAAATGGTGATAGGCGGATCTGGTCAATACATAGGCTATGCAGCTAGCTATTTTGTGAATGACATCAAAATTGTATCCATTATAGGTGATGATTATCAAGATAAGGAATTATCAGATATGAAGAATAGAGGTATGGATCTGGATGGAGTGGAAGTGGTAAAAGACGGTAAATCTTTCTTTTGGGCCGGGAAGTATCATGATGACATGAATGGAAGAGACACTCTTGTAACTGATTTAAATGTACTAGCAGATTTTGATCCAAAAATTCCTAATGGATATAAAGACAGCGAATACATTATGTTAGGTAACCTCACACCTGATATTCAAATCAGTGTATTAGATCAATTGAGTGTAAAGCCCAAATTGGTCATGCTAGACACTATGAATTTTTGGATGGATGTGGCATTGGATCGCCTCAAAGAAGTTTTAAAGCGTGTGGATGTGCTTACTATAAATGATGAAGAAGCAAGACAGCTTTCTGGGGAATATGCACTTATAAAAGCTGCTGAAGTTATTCAAAAAATGGGCCCGAAGTACCTTATTATAAAGAAGGGTGAACATGGTGCACTTCTATTCCACGGTGATGATGTATTTTTTGCACCAGCTCTTCCTTTACATCAAGTGAAAGATCCTACTGGAGCAGGAGATTGTTTTGCTGGAGGTTTTATTGGGTACATGGCAAGTACTGGTGACTCCTCTTTTGAAAATATGAAAAGAGGAATTGTACACGGATCGGCCATGGCTTCGTTCTGTGTAGAAGATTTTAGTAATTGGAATATTAAAAAACTGGACCAAAAGAATATTGATGATAGATTGAGAAGATTTTACAACCTCACTCGTTTCGAACTTTAAAGCATTATTTCCCTACATCATTCGGAATCTTGATCTGATATTTATTCTTAATTACAGTAAGGTGATTATCTCTAAGCCATGGGTTGTATATTTTTAGTTGTCTATAGGTGACACCATTCTCATGGGCAAAATCTCCCCAATTTTCTATAGATTGATCTACTAGAACTTCACGATAATTATCGAGTGGTGGATATCTTTCCATCTGATCTATATAAAAACCAAATCGGTCTGGTTGTGACATGATTTCTTTTATTGCCACTAATCTGAAGATATATCGCATAGTTTCCTCAGGAAGATTCATGTCGTAATAAGTGTTCTCTTTTTGATCTCTTAGATCATTTCTATAGTTAGTAGGACCTACATTATAAGCTGCTGCTGCATCTACCCAGGTGCCAAACCTTCTCTTAAGTTGAAGAAGATAATGACATGCAGCCCTTGTTGACCTTTCAATATGATATCGTTCATCTACTTCATCATTTACTTCTAGATTCATTTCTTTTGCTGCCAGCTTTCTGAATTGCCAAAACCCTTTGGCATTTGCAGATGAAGTGACATGTCTCAAACCACTTTCTGCAACGGCTAAATACTTAAAGTCATCAGGAACCCCATTTTCCAAAAGTATCTTTTCAATAACAGGAAAATATCTATTAGATAATTTGAGATATTGAATCATTGCAGAGTGATAATATGAATTAACAGATAGTTCTCTGTCTAACCTCTCTTTAGCATCCATAGTAAGTGGAATCTGCTCACCCGCAAACACAAAAACTTTAGAATTGACATCAGCTGCTTTTACAATCTGTGGGAGATTGAAGATTTTAAGAGGATTGCTCGTGCTATCAATTGTTTCTGCAAAAGCAACAAATACAAAAAAGCAAAAAATACAACCTGAAAGAAATGCGAAAAAATTGTACCTGTTCATTATTTTATTAGTGTCAAATATTGTGCTAAATGGTGTAAATTTTATTCAAGATCGGTCAATCCTGATTGGCATAGAAATAAAATCCAAAAATTAACAGTACAATAATCGGTTTTTGTTCTTTAACAGATATATCTAAACATTTTCACCACTAGAAGCTGGCCATTTCCAATATTTCTCTAATGATAATAAATGAAAAATCGACTACTCACTTTTTTACCAATATGTGCGGTCATACTTCTTTCTGCCTCCATAGATCTAACTAGCCTATTTGATTATGATGGTCAGACGATTCCATCATATGTACCCAATAACCGTGATAACACTCCAAATAACAATGACATGACGGACATTGGAGCCACTTTGGGTAGGGTGTTGTTTTATGACAAAAAACTTTCTTTGAATAGTACGGTAGCATGTGCCTCTTGCCATCAGCAACAGTTTGCTTTTAGTGATACAGCTACTGTAAGTAAAGGTTTTAATGGGGGATTTACAGGCAGGCATAGTATGAGATTAGTTAATGCTAGATTTGGTAGGGAGGAAAATTTCTTTTGGGATGCAAGAGCTGCTACCCTAGAAGATCAAACTACTCGACCAATTCAAGATTTTGCTGAAATGGGATTTAGTGGGACCAATGGACAACCAGACCTGGATTCTCTGATTAGTAGAATGAATGACATTTCTTACTATCCTACTTTATTTCAAAATTCATTTGGAACAAATACAATCACAGAGGAACGAATGCAATTCGCCTTGGCACAATTTATAAGAAGTATTGTCTCATTTGACTCCAAATATGATGAAGCTCTTGCAAATGCTGGTGGTGACGAAGATGCTGATTTTGCATTATTTTCTGCTGTAGAAGAAGCAGGTAAGGATCTATTCATGGCTAATCAAAACGCAGGAGGTGCCGGATGTGATAGATGCCATAATGCACCTACATTTGATATGGATAATGATAGAAATAATAATGGGGTCATTACAGTAGCGGGAAATCCTGCTGGTACCGATCTGACTAATACAAGATCACCTTCGCTAAGAGACCTTGTGAATCCTGATGGTTCACTTAATGGCCCAATGATGCATGATGGAAGTTTTACAACCATCAGACAAATGATAGATCACTATGATAATCCACCTTTCAATAATAATCTGGATGGGAGATTAAGAAGAGGAGGCGACGATGGCACACAGAGTCAGAATCTAAACTTATCAGAAACTGAAAAGGACAATCTCGAAGCCTTTCTACTCACCCTCACAGGATCTAATATTTATACTGATGAAAAGTGGTCTGACCCTTTTGACACGCATGGTGCTTTATTTCTTTTGGATGGAGATTGTGAAGTAACCAATGCTAACCTTACTGCAGATATATCCGGAGGACAGCATCAGAGTATTGCTTCTGATACAATTGGGATAGATTGTAATGTGGCTAATAATGCTTCAGTTTTGTATCAAGCAGGTACTTCCATAACTTTTAATGAAGATTTTGAATTGGAATTGGGAAGTGTTCTTACGGCTCAGATTGCAGGATGTAATTAGCCAAGGGAAATGATCAGACGAAAAGTATTTAACAACTCTTGGCTTCAACTTTAAGCAAGGAATGTTTTTATTTAATCCAATTTAAATCCTTCAGCAATAACTTGTTGTGCAGGTTTGCCTTGAGGAGTAAAGTCCAAATCTTTCTTTGCCCTATTGATATTGTAATTACTTCTTAATTGCCAAATATGTACACCAGCAAACCAGTCCTGTACCCACACAGATTCAAAAAATGCTTTATAGCAATTGGCTTGTGTTTCTGGAGAGTAAGAAACTTCTTTGTCCGTTGATTTTTCTGCCCATTCCCAAGGTCTGATAGCACTAGAAGCGGTACTCTTATAGCCCATTTCTGTAAACAGTATTCTTCGATTGTACTTTCCATAAAGAGATTTTAGTTTGGGCAAATATTTATCCCAACCTTTTGTAAGCTGTTCAGTGGTTGGATTCTTTAATTTGACCAAAGGGAAATAAGCCTGAATACCTATGTAATCCAATTGATCCCAGAAAGTTATTTTTTCATATTCATTGTGCCAATTTGCAGCATAGGTCAATTTGCCAGAATAAACGGTTTTTACTTCTTTTATTAAATCTTGCTAAAATTGGGACTTAGAAGTTGCTAATCGAGATAATTCTGTTCCTATACAAAACATCTCGGCATTAGCTTGTTCTGCCACTTTTGCATATCGAATAATAAAATCTCTGTAACTTTTTTGCCATAATTCCCAGTTTTCTTCATCAGATGGAAATATGTCTGATCGCCATTTGTCGTCTGAGGGGTCACTGATCCAGATATGTGGTTTGACAAAGACTTTATATCCCTTATCTCGAATTAGCATAATTCTATTAACCCAAGCTGAATCTCTGCTTTGTATCATCAGACTGTCACCATTGTGATGTCTGACATTTGGGCTATCAAAATCATTTTGGTACCCCCAAGATACTACTGTGATCCAATTAAAATTGTATTCACTTATAGTCTGAAAATCAGAAGTATCTCTTATACTAAAGACATGAGCACCTCTCTGTTTTTCATG
>TARA_Y100000385_G_scaffold220275_1_pt1 | contig 20020 bp, 18 predicted proteins | sample TARA_Y100000385 | Tara Oceans TARA_Y100000385 (sample SAMEA2620980) | marine metagenome | biome: marine biome (ENVO:00000447); feature: surface water layer (ENVO:00002042); material: "saline water (ENVO:00002010), including plankton (ENVO:xxxxxxxx)" | depth 5 m
ACCATCAGCGTCTGATCCGTTCAGATCAAAGCTTCCGAACATTCTAACAGCTTTTGAATCATCTTCGAATTTTCTCATCATTACAGAAACTGTTCCCTTATCGATGATAGCATCCGCGTCAGAATTAGTTTCTTGAGCGTCTCCAAATTGAGATCCACCCGTAATGTTTGGCGTAAAATGCATTTCAAAAGCAGTTTCACCAGCAGCAGGTTTGTTAAAAGTTCCTGCGTTAGTTGTAATTTGTGCCGAAGCCATTCCGAATGACGCAATCGCGACAACAAGTAATAATTTTTTCATAATTTTTTATTTTAGTTTATGATTAATAGTGCAATATTAAACAAAAAAAATAACATCTCTGCACTTTATCGTTAAAAAAGTACAGTTAATAGCCTTTTTATAGAGAAAAAAAATCAAATTTTATTTTTACATATAACAAACTTTATTATAATAAAACACTATAAATTTACTGTTGATTTAAAAATTATGTGTAGAAAATTTTTAAAAATACACTTATTAAATAAGACATATTTATTTACAACCTATTTAGAGTACAAAAGTTATGGTACAAAAAAAAGAGGAAGCGTTGCTTCCTCTTTAATATTTAGTTTTCTGTGAGTGGTATCTTAAAACTTGTATTGAACTCCAACAGTAAATTTCATCATTGACAACGAATCATCAGCGTCTTTGATTTTAAAAGTAAAATAATGAAATAAACAGTATTTTTACACACTTTAACGATAAAAAAATAATCACTCTATAGGTTAAAATAAGTAAAAAAACTCAATCGGATTATATAAAATACAGATAAAACAACTGAAAATTGATAGAAAATTAAATTTAGAACAGTAAATTAATTATAAACTTCACCGCTTCATTGGAAACAGCTTTAATTATTAATGAGGTTTTCTTGATAAGTTAAACTCTAGTCCATAGCAAATATCAGTTATTTCAGTGCTGCAAACAACAAATAAAGTGTTACTACTAAAAGAGTTTATTGTTAGCCTAAATTATTAATTGGTTGTCAAAAAAAAAAGAGCCCTAAGGCTCTCTTTTTAAATTTTAATACGAAAAAAATTAAAATTGATACTGAATACCAATAGTCATTTTTAACATATTATAAGTCGCTGAATCAAATTTTACATCATACAAACTTCCAGCTGAATCTTCTAATTGAACGGTTTGATTATCACTTTTGAAGGTGAAATAATCAAAATTAGCGGCTAAAGCCCAATTACCATCTAGTGGCATATTATAGGTTCCTCCAATTATAAAGGCCGTTTTGACATCAAGGTCAATGTCTACATCTATAGATAACTCTTCAGAATATCCCTCCAAATTAACCTTAGAAATTGCGTATCTAGGTTTAAAGTCAAAATTGCCAAAAGAAATCATAGGTCCTACAGCGAGGTAACCAACTCCAATATCAAGGCCTTCGTAATCATCTGTTCCACTATGTCCGCTAGCCCCCCAATTTAGGGTGACACCAAATGTTTCATTAAAGCGATAGCCCGCGTTAATAATTCCTATATCTAGTCCTGATTCTGCATTGTCAGCCAAAGCCCCAGTTGGAATAGCAGCTCCAATGGAGACCCCTAAATAAGCTTTTGAATCTTGGGCAGAAGCAATACTAAAGACTGCTAAAGTTGCCATAAATAATAATTTTTTCATGTTGTAAAAGTTTATAGTTAGTTTAATCACAAATCTAGTAAAAATAAAAAACTTAAAAAAAAGACCTTATATTGGAGAGTGTATTGACAAAGAATCCCATCCGTATTTTTTAGGATTCATCTAAAATCAAAGTTTCCAAAAGAGAGTGTTGACCCCACAGACAAATAAGTGATTTCAGTTCTCCCAGTCGAATTAGAGTTTTCACTTTTATTAGTTGTACGCCCAAGATTGACTGTAGCGCCACAGCTATCATTAAAGCGGTTGTAAATCATCCGATTCTAAAATTATTTATAATATCTTTGAATAATTAAAAAATCCTAATATACTACTATGAAATCTAATGTTTTTGTTCTCTTATTTACAACAGTAACGCTGCAGTTCTTTTCACAGGCTCAAAATCCAAAACCGTACGCTACAAGCATCACTTCCAAAGAACTAAAGGAAAAGCTATACATATATGCCTCCGATGAATTTGAAGGGAGAGAAACAGGAACAAAAGGCTTGACAACTGCCATTAATTATCTAAAAAAACAATATATTGATTTAGAGGTTAAATCGGCTAAATCTGATGGTAATTACTTTCAAAATGTCCCTTTAAAAATAATACAAACTCCAGAAGTTTCTATAGAAATAAAAGGAAAAACCTTTAAGTACTTCAAAGACTTTATAAGCATTTCGGGGGGAGATTCATTTCATCTTGATACTAAAAACATTGCTCTTGTAGGCTACGGAATCAGTGATAAAGCCTACTCTGACTACAAAGGGATTGATGTGAATGGTAAAATAGTTGTTGCCATTGGTGGAGAACCAAAAAATGACAATGGTAGCTATCTCATTAGTGGCACTTCCGAGGTTTCCAAATGGTCCAACTACCGACAAGAATTACGTTCTAAACAAAAGGCGGCTAAAGCAGCAGGCGCTAAGGCCTTCTTTTTAATTAATGACTCAATGTTTAAGTTGTATGCACCCTACTATAAAGCAATAGAGGAACGCGGCGGGGAAAGTAATTTATCATTAGATGTAAAGGAAAAAGACGCTATTTATGGGTTCTTGGTTGGGAATACAATGAAAGGAGCGCTTTCAGAAGAAAAGCAAATTAAAATTGATTACAAAGAAAAAAGTGAGCCTATTACTTCTGACAATGTAGCGGCGCTGATTAAAGGTTCTGAAAAACCAGAAGAATACATTATTCTTTCCGCACACCTAGACCATGTAGGGATGCATGATGGGGAGGTTTTTAATGGTGCTGATGATGATGGTTCAGGAACTGTTGCTATTTTAGAAATTGCAGAAGCATTTAAAGCCGCTGTAAAAGACGGTAATGGCCCAAAGCGCTCCATTATCTTTTTACATGTTACAGGTGAAGAAAAAGGGCTTCTAGGGTCTCAATACTATACCGATTATGATCCCATTGTTCCTTTAGCTCAAACGGTGGCCAATCTAAATATAGATATGATAGGCAGAACGGACCCGAAGCGCTTGAATGGAAAACGCAATTATATTTATCTTATTGGTAGTGATAAATTAAGTACTGATTTACACCAGCTTTCTGAAGACGTTAATTCAAAATACACTAATATTGAATTAGATTATACCTACAATGATGAAAATGATCCAAACCGTTACTATTACCGATCAGATCATTATAACTTTGCAAAAAATAACATCCCCGTCATCTTTTATTTCAATGGCACACACGATGATTACCACCAAGCTACGGATACGGCGGATAAAATCCAATATGATCTCTTAGAAAACAGAACACGATTGGTATTTCATACCGCATGGGAATTGGCTAATAGAAAAGAAGCTGTTCGAGTTGACAAGGCTTCAAACTAGCTCCATTAAATCCTATAAACAAAAAAAGCTTCTCTTTAAAAGAGAAGCTTTTGCTTTTTGGGTGGAAGACCGGGTTCGAACCGGCGACCCTTGGTACCACAAACCAATGCTCTAACCAACTGAGCTACAACCACCATTTAGCATTCCTAATAATGCGACTGCAAATGTATAGTTTTTATGATTTTATACAAAGATTTTTTAATTTTATTTAAGGTCAAATAAGGAATCTATGGCAGGAAGTCTTTCTACATTAAAGCCTTCAGCATAAGCAACTCCTGTGATACGCCCCAAATCGGCTGCTCTATAGCGTATACTTTCAAAAAAGTTTTTTGTGGATATAGGTGTTTCAGCTGCCTGACTCTTAGGGTCATAAAACTGAGATGTATAGGCCATAACTGCTTCCATTTTTTGGTCAATATATGCAGTTATATCTACCGCAAAATCAGGCTCAAGAGATTTCCATTGTATATAGTGGTAGAGAGTTTTTGGACGCCAAGGTGCTTGCAAAGCTGTTAAATCTTTAAAATTAGTCTCGATTTTTACCAAGCCGCTTAAGAAACAGGCATCGCTAATCAACTTACTGGCGGTGCCATGGTCAATATGCCTATCGTCAATTGCATTACACAATACGATTTCAGGTCGGTAATGCCTGATTCGTTTTATAACTTCCATTTGGTGACTTTTATCATTGACTATAAAACCATCGGAAAAATTCATATTCTCTCTAAAAGCAACACCCAATATGTCAGCGGCTTGAGCCGCTTCTTTAGCTCTAGTTTCACAAGTGCCTCGGGTGCCTAATTCTCCCATAGTTAGGTCAATAATTCCAACTATTTTGCCCTTATGAATTTCATTGAGAAGCGTACCTGCACAACTCAACTCTACATCGTCTGGATGGGCACCAAAGGCGAGGATATCAATTTTCATTTTTTAATTTTTTAGTGTTACAGGCTAAAATAGCTTGTTCTATATCTTTGATCAAATCAGATTTCGACTCAATACCTACAGAAAAACGTATAAGTTGGTCTGTTATTCCTTGGGAAAGTCGATCAGACTCAGAAAGCAATGCATGTGAGGCCTTAGAGGGCAGTAACATCGTACTCTCTACCCCAGCTAAACTCATTGAAGGCTTAATAAGTTTTAAGGCTTTTAAAAACGCCTCTGCATTATAAGTATCTGTAAGTTCAAAAGATAACATTGCCCCAAAGCCCTTCATTTGAATTTTTGCTAAGCTATAGTATTGGTTAGACTTCAAGCCTGGATAATACACCACTTTAACAGCAGAATGTTTATTGAGAAATTTAGCCAGTCGTTTGGCATTGCGTTGTTGTGCTTCCAGTCGTATCCCTAAGGTTTTCATACTTCTTTCGAGTAACCAAACTGTATAGTCGCTAAGATTACCCCCAAAGTCTTTAGATAGGTCCCAAATTTTATCTATTATGAGCTGTGAGGAAGCTACAGCTCCAGCGCTAATATCACTATGTCCCCCAAAATATTTGGTTGCAGAATGCATGACAATATCAATTCCCAAGTCTAGAGGGTTTTGAACAATTGGAGATGCAAATGTATTGTCGGCTGCAGTGATAATTTGATGGCTTTTTGCCAATTTAGAAATTGCAAATATATCTACGAGTTTTAAGAGTGGATTTGATGGCGTTTCTATATATATTAATTTTGTATTGTCCTGAATGCAGTCTTCAAAAGAAGTCGAAGTTAAGTCTTTAGTAAAGGTATATTGAATGCCATAGCTATTGAAATGCGATTCGATAAAATTGCGTGTTCCACCGTAAATATCATTTTGTATGACAGCGTGATCCCCCGATTTTAAAAATGTTAATAAGGTAGAGGAAATCGCAGCCATACCAGAGCAGAAAATTAGGGCAACTTCTGCATGTTCTAAAGCGGCTATTTTTCTGGACAAATGTTCTTGGTTGGGCGTATTAAAGTAGCGAGGATAGCGCTTGGTATCCACATCCATAAAGTTATAGGATGTGGACATATAAAGCGGCGAAACAGCCCCTTTATACACACTGTCTTCTAGGGCACCCTCATGGGTGCAAATCGTGTTTACTCCTTTTGTGTTTGAACTCATATCCGTTAATTATAAAAACCTCTAACTTTTTCCGATCTTATCGAATTGTTTGATCAGAACAATGGCCCATATAACAACGCATAGCGACACAAACACCGAAAATGATATAACTATAGTGTTAGCGGTCAAGACGAAAGAGTTTAAAGAATATCATTAGACCTAAAAGCATTGGCGCCCAAATCCCTACAAAAATACCGTGTAACTTATCTCCAGTGAAAAACAAATATTCAGAAACACAGATTATAGCTCCACATAAAGCGAGTAGTAAAACATTGGTAACTCCCAGTTTCTTTAGAAAATTCATGTTATATATATTTAATTCGAAAGTATAAAAAAAATGTTGTTTTTTCTTGTTTTTTTTCTGAAATCTAAGCTCCCATATTTATTATCTTCGTAAAAAAAACAAAGATGTTAAAAGCGGTACTTTTTGATATGGATGGTGTTATTGTTGACACCGAACCTCTACACCACAAAGCCTATCAAATGATGTTTAAAGAGGTCGGAATTAACGTTTCCGATTCAATGTATCGTGGTTTTACCGGACAATCTACCCGTGGAATATGTGAATTCTTGTGTAAGCATTTCAAATTAGACAAGAAACCTATTGTTTTGGAAAGATGTAAACGGTCGCATTTTACTAAATTATTTTTTGAAGATCCTGATCTTCATTTACTGGAGGGCGTTGAAAACCTGATTAAAAATTACCATGCCAATGGCCTCAGTTTAGTCGTCGCGTCTTCAGCCTCTATGTTTACCATAAATAATGTCATGAAACGATTTCAGTTAGATAGGTATTTTAAAGATAAATTAAGTGGTGCTGATTTAAAAGCCTCCAAACCACACCCAGAAATATTTATAGAAGCGGCAAAAGCAGCTGGGGCCTCCCCTTCTGAATGTTTTGTTATTGAAGATTCTACAAATGGAATTATTGCGGCAAAAGAAGCCAATATATTTTGTATAGCCTATAAAAGTGAGCATTCAAAAGATCAAGATTATTCAAGAGCCGATTTACTTATTTCTGATTACAAGACCATTGAATACGCTGCGGTCAAACAGCTGTTTAAATAAATTTATTTCTTAAAGTACTTCAAGTGTTTCCTATAAGCTAAAACAGATAGCAGTGTAATTGAAAGAAGTGCAATTGCTATATAAATAATGCTAATTTCTTGATCATCTTTTGCATAGGAATGCAAGCCAGCGAGGTAAAAATTAACGCCGAAATAGGTCATCAAAATGCTTCCAAAGGCCAAAATGGAAGCCACACTAAAGCCAAAGCGACTGCGCAATCCAGGGATCAAACGCATATGAATTACGAAAGCATAAATCATGATACTAATGAGCGCCCATGTTTCTTTGGGATCCCAACCCCAATAACGTCCCCAACTTTCATTGGCCCACATACCGCCCAAGAAATTTCCAATGGTTAACATCACCAAACCAACGGTCAAAGCCATTTCATTAATAATGGTAAGCTCCTTGATATTTAGCGCCATTTTATCTTTGTTCTTGGCATTCGTTAATACCAGTAATAGCAAAGTAATAAGACCTAGGATCATTCCTAGGGTGAAAGGTCCATAGCTTCCCACAATAATGGCGACGTGAATCATTAGCCAATAACTATTTAAAACAGGTTGTAAGTTTCCAATGGAAGGATCCATCCAATTCCAATGAGCAATCATAAGAATCATAGCGGTTACAAAGGCAGTAGATGCAAATGTTAAATCACTTTTTTTGCCCAACATCACCCCAAAAGCCATCGTAGCCCATGCTACATATATCATAGACTCATAGGCATCACTCCAAGGGGCATGCCCTGAAATATACCACCGTGCTATCAATCCAAGCGTATGTAAGCCAAAACACAACCAAATTAAATATTTGAAGGTTTGAACCGAATAATATAAAATCTTACTGCGGTCTTTAAAAATTTGTACAATTAAAAGCAAGAACATTAAACTACTGGCATACATATAGTATTGAAATAGTTTTTTGAATATGTCATAGCGATTGTAAAGAATCTCTGTGTCGATTTTTTTCTCACTGAGCATTGTGTCTCCCCCAAACTTGATTTGAGTGGCTTTTATGGCTTCTAATAATTCTTTACTCTTAGAAAAATCGGTTTTTAATACTTTGTCGTTTTGCAGTGTGGCCATATATGCAATAAAGCCTGTATTTATAAAGTTTCCGTAGAGTGAGTCTTGCAAAACATAGCCTTCTTCTCTAAAACCTTTTGATGACACCCAGGTATTATTTTCATCTTCAGGAATTGGATACAATCGCAAGGAACTGCCTTCTAAAGTATTAAACAATAAGCTCACCCGTTGGTCGGTTTCTTTAAAAATCTTTTGAATGGCCGTTGGAACTTGAGCACTGTAGGCATCTTCTAAATAAGGCCCAAGTTTGTAATTTAGATCAGGATCTAAAAAGTCTACCAATGCCGCATATTTAGATGATTTATCCAAGCCTAGAAGCGTTCTGATCGTGTCGGCCTTTTTAGCCTTTAAAAATATTAATGGTACATTATACCAAAACTGTGGACTTTCTTGCATGGACAAGAACACTTGGTTAGCATCAAAATTTTGGTAGCTGTCTTTCTTACTGAGTTTGCGTAACAACTCTGAAGCATAGGTGTTTATGGGCTTCATGCGCCCATCTGAATCCTGTAAAACTAAATGTCCAAAGCGATCAGCTTCAGCTGCTGGCGTTATGTTAAGTTTTAAAATCGAGTCTAACTGCGTTTGCGTAGGGCGTAAATTAATATGGTCAGAGCCGTGGGTGGTTTGTGAAAAACTACTAAAAGAAATCAGAAAGAGCAGCACTGTGATTAACTGAGATTTTTTCTTTTTGATTTTATCGAGTTGACGTCTCAAAGATTCCATGCGTGCATGTTTTGAGAGTAAAACAGCCATTAATCCAAAATACAATAGATAATAGCCTAAATAGGTAAACCATGTGCCCCAATAATCGTGATTAACTGACAAAATTGTTCCCTTTTCGTCTGGATCAAAAGACGATTGAAAAAACTTATATCCCCGGTGATTTAGTATATTGTTCATATAAATATGAAAATCAAAATCCCCATCTTCCCCGTCTAAAACAGTCACTTTACTCTCAAAAGAGGCATAGCTCTTTTCTGTTCCAGGATAGCGTTCCGCAATAAAATCATTTAGTTTGACTTCAAAGGGAAGCTCTAAAACTTTAGAGCCATATTTAAAGGAAAAATCTAAGCCTCCGACCTCTATTTGTTTGAAGGGATTATTAGCCCCCTTACCCCCTAGCAATTTAACTATTTTTGTGGCGCCATTAGCAGTGACTTCTAAGGCTATCCCATCTTCATCGCCTTTGAGGAGTTTAGACTTTTTAACGACGTCAAATACCCCTTTTATGACGGGTTTTGGAAAGACGATGGCTTGGTTTCCTATGATGTAACGGGAGCGCAACACAAGTGGTTGAATACTGTCCTTAACCAAGCGCCCTTGCTGACGAGTTGCCATGGTCATATACTGGCCTTCAAATGGCGATTGAATTGTTAAATTATTTTCAGAATAGCTAATATTGATAGCACCATCAGTTGGTTTGTTTAATGCGTACAAGACATTGTGAATGCTGCTGACCTCTCCCAATTTAAGAAAGTGATTGTGCGGTGCTCCTTCGCCAGCTTCTACTAATTTTAAATAATACTCGCCTTGATCAGATGGGACAATATCTTCTTCTGCCCCTGCTATAAAATCAACTAGCTTAATACTTACTGCTGAAGTGTTATAAGACGTATTAAGTGTATATTTATTTGCAAGCCGTGGCGAAAAATCAACTTCTTGTTCTTTAACACGGCGTTGAAGTTGACCATTGATTTCAAAATCTCCATCAATATAGGTGGTCAGGTATGTTTTCTGAGATAAAAATGTGTTTTCAGTGGCACCTTCACGAATAGACATCATACCTTCAAATCCATAATAACGGGTAATAAAAGCCCCTAACAGGATAAAAATAAAAGAAAGATGGAGGGTTAAGGTGGCCCATTTTTCCTTTCTCAAAAGTCGATAACGAAAAATATTACCAACAAAATTAATAATAAACACCCCCATAATGGCTTCAAACCAAAGCGCATTGTAAATAAGGGTACGAGAATAGGGTGTTGGAGAGGTACTTTGTCCTTGATCCATAAAAGTACCCACCGCCATAGCAATGGCAAAAACGATGAAAAGGCTACCTGTTAAACGGGTTGAAAAAAGAAAATTAGTTAGTTTTTTAAGCATCTAAAAATAGACTCGTTTTTATTGAGTTGCAAATGTACTTATTTAAATAAGAAAAGTCATTTATGTTTATCGGTTTTAACAGTTCTTTAAATAAAAATAAAGGCATTGCAATGCTTAAACTTTCAAAAGACAGATTACTTGTTTATTTTAGCTGAATGATATCAGTGGTAGTTATTGGTGCTGGAAATGTTGGTTCTCATTTAGTGAAGGCCATTAAATCTGCAAAAAATATAGACTTAGTGCAGTGGTTCAGCCGCGATAAAAAATCGATTGAAGCCCCTACTGTAGGGATTGAACTTTGCCATGATTTAATGCACTTAAAAATGGCAGATGTTTATATACTTGCCGTAAGTGATAAAGCTGTTGAAGCACTATCTAAGCAACTGCCCTTTGATAATCGTTTGGTGGTACATACATCTGGAAGTGTAGCTTTAAAGAAGCTAGACATGAAGCACAGAAGGGGTGTCTTTTATCCACTTCAAAGCTTTAGCAAGAACTCAAAATTAAAGTTTTCAGAGGTCCCTTTTTGTATTGAAACCATGAACAAAAAAGATTCTAACTGTCTAAAGACACTCGCGAGCTATATGGGAAGCCCTTCCTATATGATTAATACCGAACAACGGCAGGCCTTGCATTTGTCAGCCGTATTTATCAATAATTTTACAAACCAGTTGTACAGAATAGCCCATGAATTAAGCGACTATAAAAATATTAACTTTGACGTTCTAAAACCCTTGATTTTAGAAACGGCTAAAAAAGTACAGTACCTATCCCCTTACAATGCACAAACAGGGCCCGCCAAACGCAATGATAAAGTCACAATTAATCACCATTTACGGAGCTTAGAAAGCCATCCTGAATATCAATCGATTTATAAACAACTTACAAATTCAATAAAAAAAACACATGGATTCAAAAAGCTATAAAGAACATTTAAAAGATATTACTGCCTTTATATTTGATGTGGATGGCGTTTTAACCGACAGTTCGGTTTTAGTCACTAGCGAAGGTGAAATGCTTCGTCAAATGAGTACCAGAGACGGTTTTGCATTGAAAACAGCGGTTGATGCTGGATTTTTAATTTGTATTATTTCTGGTGGTAAAAATGAAGGCGTTAGAAAACGACTTCATGGACTAGGCATTCAAGAAATTAGCTTGGGAGCACACGATAAGCTCAATAATTTAAAGGCCTTGTTTGAAAAGCACCAACTAAATCCTAAAAATGTAATTTATATGGGTGATGATATCCCAGACATCCCCCCTATGAAATTAGTGGGACTTCCCAGCTGTCCACAGGATGCTGTTGCCGAGGTCAAGGCAGTCTCTAAATATATATCTCATAAAAATGGAGGTCAAGGCGCTGTTCGCGATATTATTGAGCAAGTATTAAAAATTCAAGGCCATTGGATGAAGGACTTTGACGCTCAATACGACTAACCCCAACGCTATGTTAGCAGAACGATTAAAACATAAGAAGCTAATTTTAGCCTCTTCATCGCCAAGAAGGCAAGAGCTCATTAAGGGCCTGGGATTAGAGATTGAGATACGCCTAAAACCTCTTCCAGAGGAATATCCTGAACGGCTGCGACATTTTGAAATATCAGATTACTTAGCACAGCTTAAATCTATGCCTTTTGTGGGCACATTACAGCCCAATGAGATCCTCATCACAAGTGATACTATTGTATGGTTTAAAAACAGAGCCTTGGGCAAGCCAAAAGACACTCAGCACGCCTTTGCTATGCTAAGGGATTTAAGTGGCCATACACACGAGGTGATAACATCAGTCTGCTTTAAATCCTTAGGAAAAGAAAAAACCATAAATTCAGTTACCAAAGTCAGCTTTAAACCCTTGAATGACGAAGAAATAAATTATTATATCAATAATTTTAAGGTCCTTGATAAGGCCGGAGCTTATGGCATTCAAGATTGGATTGGACAGGTTGGAGTTACCGCTATTGAAGGGTCTTATTTCAATGTTATGGGATTTCCTATGGACAAAATATATTCAACCCTACTTACTTTCTAAAAAAAACTCAAGGGCTCTTTTTTCATTGTAATAAACCCCATCCCAACATATAAACCCAACATGGCCTCCGCGCTTAGGGGTTTCAAGGTACAAATATGGATTTTCCTTGGCTTCCACAAAGGGGTAACAGGCTGGAGATAGAAAAGAATCATTCAAGGCATTTAAGACCAAAACCGGTATTTTTATAGCCTTTAAAAACTGTAAACTGCTTGCTTTCTTATAATACTCTTGGGCATTGGCAAAGCCATGTGCACGAGAGGTATAAACTTCGTCAAAATCATTAAGTGTATAAATGGATCTAAGCTTTGATATGGTGATTTGATCTGGGAATTGCTTTTGCTTTAATTTTAAACGTTTGAGTAATCCCCATAAAAAGTTGATTTGATAAGGAAGGTTTTTAATTTTATGAAGCGCTCTAGCAGAGCCTGCCAAGTCACAAGGCACAGATACAGCCATCGCTGCTTTTAGCTGTGGGGGAAGTAAGTTGCCCTCTCCAAGATACTTTAAAAGTATATTGGCTCCAAGACTGATTCCTTTGATAAAAATAGAATCGTATTTGTTCAATGAAATTATATGATTTATGAGGTCTTCAAGGTCATCAGTTTTACCTGAATGATATGAAGAATATTTAAGGTTTAACTCCCCACTACAACAGCGAAAATTCACACAAACAGCATCTATATTATTTTTATTAAACAGCAAGGCCGGACCTGTTATATAAGGACGTTGCCCATGGCCTTCCATGCCGTGCAATAAAATCACCACAGAAGTAGTAGCACCTTTTGCATAGCTCCAATCTAAATCTATAAAATCGTCATCTCTTAGCGTGATGCGTTCTCTGTATTGTTTGATTTTTAAACGACGTATTAGCCCGGAATAAACGGTCGCTATAAATCCATTCCTAAAAACCCATGGAGATTTAAATAAACTGTTAACTAGAGGCATTGTGTTCTAACGATAGTTTAATATAGTTACGAGTGTTTTCTGTTGCAATAAACCGCTTGTCAGCGCGCTTGCCTAAAACCCAAACAATTTGATTGCCACTGCATAGAATGAGTGTGTTTTCTTTGTCAAGTAAAGACAGTTTTTCATCTTTAAAAAACTTGCTCAACTTCTTTTTACCACGCATTCCAGCGGGATAAAAATAATCGCCTTTCTTCCAATTACGCAGGAGCAAAGGATAGCTTATTTGTGCTACATCTAAATATAATTCATTAGCAGAATTTGTACCTTTAAAAGAGGTTAGTTCTAGTTTTAAAACCATAGACCGATCGGAAATTTCAACAAGAGATTCAGAACGAGAAATGGAAATAGAGGTATTTAAAGTAGCAGTTAAACTACTTAGAATTAGTTGGGATCTGTTTTTTATAAGTCGGTGTGTTGGGGATGAGATTTGTTTTCCTGTTTGTGCATCAAGAAGCGCCTCAATTTCTTGCCAATCTGTAAACCCATAAGAATTAAAAAGCTGATATAAATATGCCTTAGGCGTGTTTAAGGCCTTTATTTTATCTATATCATAGGAGATTTGATCCTGATTGATAGCGCTAATCACGCGGTCTTCTACTTCTAAGATATAATCCTCCAAAACCGATTGTGTTTCCAACAAATAGCCTTGAGTTTTTTTGAAACTTGCGATAAAAGAGGGCGTTAATTCCTTTAGAAGCGGAATAATTGAATGCCGCAAATTATTGCGCAGATAGTTCGTTTGTTTGTTAGAACTATCTTCGCGCCACTCTAAACCTTGTTGGATCGCAAAATCAAAAATTTGTTCTCTAGAAAACTCCAAAAGAGGCCGAATAATTGAACCGTTAATTTCTGGAATTCCGCAAAGCCCCTCAAGTCCAGCACCTCTAGATAAATTTATTAAAAAGGTCTCTAAGTCATCATCAGCATGGTGGGCGGTTAATACATAGTCAAAGTCCTGCTGTTCTTGTAATGAAGTAAACCACTCATAGCGAAGCTGGCGAGCAGCCATTTGAATGGATTGTTTTGAACTTATCGCAAAAGAGCGGGTTTGAAAAGCAGTTGTATAAAAAGGAATATTTTCTGCCCTTGCAAAAGAGTTAACAAAAGTCTCATCCCCCTCACTTTCTTCCGCTCTAAGTTTAAAATTACAATGAGCTAAAGAGATATTCAAGCCAGATTCTTTACACAAATAGGCCATTACCATACTGTCCAATCCCCCGGAAACAGCAAGCAATAACTTTGATTCTTTTAAAAAAGAATATTTGGTTTGTAAAAGGGTTTGGAAAGACTCTAGCATATAGGCAAAATTACAAATTAATTCTCCAAAACACTACGCATGGCTTTTGCTTTCACAAGACATTCTTCATACTCCTTTTCAGCAGTGCTTTTTGAAGTAATAGCGCTGCCAACTGAAAAAGAAATATAGGAGTTAAAAGCATTGTATAAAATACTTCTAATTACGACATTAAAATCAAAATCTCCTTCAGGTGAAAAATAGCCTACAGCTCCAGAATAAACCCCTCTTTTAGTTTCCTCAAGCGCTTCAATAATCCCCATCGCTGAAATTTTGGGAGCCCCCGTCATGCTTCCCATTGGAAATGTTGCAGTGATAATATCAACCGCTGAAAGCCTTGGCAAAGCTTTAGCTTCAATCGTAGAAATCATATGATGAACTTGTTTAAAACTATAAACTTGGCAAAGTTCTGAAACCTTAACAGTTCCTTTTTCGGCAATTTTGGAGAGATCATTTCGAACCAAGTCAACAATCATTATGTTTTCACTGCGCTCTTTCTGATCCGTTTTTAAAGTCCGCTTTAAAGCGGCATCTTCCTTGAAGTTTAGCGAACGCTTAGTAGTTCCTTTTATAGGTTGTGAAATAAGTTTTAAACCCTGTTTTTTTAAATACCTTTCAGGCGATGAGGACAATAAATACTGACTGCTATTTTTAAAGAACGTGGCAAAAGGAGTCTGAGCTAATGAATTTAATTTAAAATAGGTGTCTAGGGGATCTAGTTCCGAATTTGCATAATATTCCTGACAAAAATTAGCCTCATATATATCCCCTCTATAAATATGTGACAACATCATATTTACTTTTTCTATATAAGATTCCTTAGAAATTCGAGATTTAATTTTAATATCATTTACATAACTACTTTGAAAAGTTTCAGAAAATGAAGTAATAGCATTGAGATCAAATTCAATCGCATCTGAAACACAGTTCAAATACTTAATTGTTAAGATATCGTCTTTAAATAAAAATAATTTCTTAGGCTGAAAAAAACAAATATCTGGAAACATAAGTCCATCAAAATTATCAGAACTAAGGGGCTCAATATCATTTTTTAAATCATATGAAAGGTATCCAAAAATCCAATCATTGGTCGTAGACTGGTATTCATTAAGCTTTTCAAAACCATCTTTAGCATCGGTCTGAATGGCTGTAAATGCATCTACAGCCAAAACAGCGTCATAGCTTGAGTGCGACTGTAGGAATTGATTAGAATCTAGCCACACCACTTCATCAAATTGTTGTGCCCAAGACAATATCTGAGTTTTAAATCCTTTGACACTACTAAGTGTAATTTCTTTGTGTTTGCGCAATGCGTTAATTTTACAGTGCTAAGTTAATCAGTTCTAAATAATAAATCGACACTTTATAAGAATACCTTACCTTTGTGGCAAATTATTGTGAATGCTATCTTTCAATGACTTTAAATTGACCTCTTCATTAAGCAACGCGCTCATGGACTTGGGCTTTGACCAACCCACCCCTATACAGACGGCTGCCTTTAATGTCATTTGTGCTGGTAAAGATGTGGTAGGAATTGCACAAACAGGAACCGGAAAAACACTAGCCTATTCATTGCCACTGCTAAGAAACTTAATATATAGCAACCAAGACAATCCTCGAATTCTAATTCTAGTACCCACTCGAGAATTGGTCGTTCAAGTAGTTGCTTCCTTGGAAGCCTTAAATACGTATACAAACACTCGTGTATTGAGTGTTTATGGTGGCAGCAACATAAATACTCAAAAACAAAAGATTTCAGAAGGTATAGACATTCTTGTAGCTACTCCTGGGCGGCTTTATGACTTAGCTTTGAGTCGAGTTTTACAACTAAAAAACATACAGAAACTAGTGATTGATGAAGTTGATGTAATGCTGGATTTAGGGTTTAGACACCAATTAATAAATATTTTTGATTTGCTTCCAAAGCGCCGTCAAAACATTATGTTCTCAGCTACAATGACTACAGATGTAGATGCATTAATAACTGATTTTTTTAAAAAGCCCGAACGTATTTCTATGGCGCTTACAGGGACCCCCCTTGAAAACATACTGCAATTCCGCTATGAAGTTCCAAATTATTATACAAAAGTAAACTTGATTCAATCCCTAATGAAAGACCGTGAAACTTATAAGCGGGTGCTTATATTTGTCTCTAATAAACGAATGGCAGATCGGCTCTTTGAATGCTTAGAAGGGGCTTTTAACAAAGAATGCTGTGTCATTCACTCCAATAAAACACAAAATTACCGACTGCGCAGTATTGATCAATTTAGAAAAGGTTTAAATAGAATTTTAGTGTCAACAGACATAATGGCGCGAGGATTAGATATTGACGAAGTTTCCCATGTTATTAATTTTGACACACCACAATACCCTGAAAATTATATGCACCGTATTGGTCGAACCGGCAGAGCAAAAAGAAAAGGAGTCAGCCTTTTGCTGTCCAAGGCCGATGAAATTAATTCTAAAGACGCTATTGAATCCTTAATGAAAATGAAAATTAAAACTTTGGAACTTCCTGCTGACCTTGAAATTTCTAAAGAACTCATTGAAGAAGAGCGCCCTCAATTAAAAGAGCATTACAATCCTCACAAAATAAAAGAGAATACTGCTCCAGGTCCGGCTTTTCACGAAAAAAGTGATAAAAATAAAAAAGTGAACTTAGGAGGTTCCTATCAGCGTATTATCTCTAAAAAATACAAAAAGCCTAAAACTAGAGGAGATAAAAACTACAACAAGCGGCACAAAAAATAAGCTTATTGAATTGCTTTGGTGGAAAGAGTGTTGTAAACGCCTAGTAGTTTAGACTTTGCGCGCTTTAACCTCATTTTGACCGCACTTTCACCAATATTATAAATACCTCCTAACTCTTTAATAGTCTTATAGTTCTGGTATTTTAAGAGCAATAACTCTTTATCTCCATGAGAAATTAGTTTCATAGCCGTATTTAGCTTTTCAAACTGCTGAAACTTATAAACAGTATCTTGAGCACTGGGAAGGTTAGATTTATCTATCAGTTTATCAATATTAAAAGATTCATCTTTGAGTCTTCTATACCTATTCCGATTGTAATAATTAACACAATGACTGTACGTAAATGCATACAGCCATGTTGAAAATTTTGAACGCCCGTTAAAGGTTGAGAGTTTAAGTAATAATTTGAGGAAAATGTCTTGGCTGATATCCTCTGCCTCACACTTGTTTTTAGAAAAACTAAGGCATTTAGCAAACACGAACCGTTGGTATCGGTCATAGAGTAGTTTAAACAATGAAGCATCAAGTGTTTTCAAATACACATTGACAATGGTTTCATCTGAGAGATTATTTAAAATATATTTATTTTTCAACCTTAGCTTGGTTATTTGTATTGATACATAGTGAAAGTATCTAATAAATGATTAAAAAATTTGTTTAACACTATTGACAAAAAAACAGACAAACTACTATAGGCCAGTGTTTTAAATATATTAAAATATTTTATAATAAAAAAAATGAAAGAAAAAAAAATCCCTCCACGGGAGGGATGAAGGGCTTAATATAAATATGCTATTTAGATGTGTAAGGCACGATCTTCAGTTGCTGCCAAAGCGGCTTCTTTAATCGCTTCCGAAAACGTTGGATGCGCATGAGACATTCTTGAAATATCTTCAGCAGAAGCTCTGAACTCCATAGCCACTACCGCTTCGGAAATTAAATCCGCACAACGGGCTCCAATCATATGAACCCCTAAGATCTCATCCGTTGTTTTGTCGGCTAAAATTTTAACAAAACCGTCTAAATCCATACTGGCACGACTTCGACCTAGGGCGCGCATGGGAAATTGACCTGATTTATAGGCAATTCCTTCTTCCTTTAGTTGGGCTTCTGTTTTACCCACTGCAGCTACTTCAGGCCAGGTATATACCACACCAGGGATTAAATTATAGTCAATATGCGGTTTTTGACCTGCAATAGTTTCAGCAACGAATACACCCTCTTCTTCAGCCTTGTGTGCTAGCATTGCGCCTTTTACGACATCCCCAATAGCATAAATATTCGCCGCAGAAGTTTGTAGGTTTCCATTGACTTCAATCTGACCACGATCTGACAATTTAACACCCGCAGATTCAGCATTTAAGCCTTGGGTGTAAGGACTGCGCCCTACAGACACTAAACAGTAGTCGCCTTTGAATTTAATGGGTGCGCCTTTTTTATCTTCTGCAGTGACTGTCACTTCATTTCCATGACGTTTTACAGAAGTCACTTTGTGGGATACGTTAATCTTAAATTTCTGTTTTCTAAATACTTTATTGAGCTCTTTGGATAAACTAGCATCCATGGTTGGAATAATACGATCCATATACTCAATCACTGTAACCTCAGACCCAAGACGTTTATAAACCTGCCCCAATTCCAAGCCGATGACACCCCCGCCAATAATAATTAAATGCTTTGGAATTTCCTTTAATTTTAGGGCTTCTGTGGACGTTATAATTCGCTCTTTATCAACAGTTGCAAAAGGCAAAGTTGTTGGCTTGCTCCCAGTAGCTATAATGCTGTACTTTGCCTCTATTTCTTCAGTTTTGTTGCCTGTAATTTTTATATGAGTAGCGTCTTTAAAAGCCCCTAAACCATGATAAACATCAACTTTATTTTTAGACATTAAAAAATCAATACCGGAAGTGGTTTGATCGACAACAGCTTGTTTTCGACCAATCATTTTTTGCAGATTTACCTTAATTTCACCAGGAATTTCAATTCCATGAGTTTCAAAATGCTTGACAGCGTCATCGTAGTGGTGAGAGGAATCCAATAAGGCTTTACTTGGAATACACCCCACATTTAAACAAGTACCTCCAAGCGTATCATACTTTTCTATAACCGCAGTTTTCATACCAAGCTGTGCACAACGTAGGGCAGCTACATAGCCACCAGGTCCAGATCCTATGACAGCAACATCATATGATTTCATAATAATTTAATTTTTAATTGAAAAACAAAAATACAAACATATATTTAATGGATGTATACTTTTAGAACTAAATATTAACGGCTGTGGTATGTTTTACTTCTGAAATTACAAACATGCTATGGGTGCTGCCTATATGATCGATATTGGTGAGTTTAGAAACCATAAATTTACGAAAGGACTCCATGTCCTCTACATGAACTTTAAGCAAATAATCGTAATCTCCACTAAGGTGGTAAGCTTCTAGCACTTCCTCAATTGTGAGCACTTCTTTTTCAAATTGCCGCACAAGTTCTTGAGAGTGTTTCACAAGTTTTATATGACAAAAGGCCACAAAGGCCCTTCCTATGCTCTGCTTGTTGACCAAGGCAACATATTTATCTATAATTCCTGCTTTTTCAAGTTTTTTAATACGTTCATAAACCGCAGTTACGGACATATTAAGTTTAGATGATAATTCTTTATTGGTTTGTTTTGAATCTTCTTGAAGAAGGTTCAAAAGCCGAGTGTCTATGGCGTCTAATTTCATTTTGAAAATAAATCTGATTGTGTATAAAAATAGTAAAAATATAAATTAATTATCTATATACTAGCTATTAATTAGATTTATTTATTGTATAACAATAAAATTGTTGTTAATAATTCTATATTTATTTAAATTTGAGTGATTATAAATAGAATACAACCATGGCTATCAAACCGGCAGATAATATACAAGATTTACAATATTTTGGAGAATTTGGAGGGGTTAACCCCTCTATATCAGATGCATCAACCTTTAGTTTTCTTTCAGCAAAAACAATGTTTGACACTTTTGAAGGCAATGCTGATGGCTGTTATTTATACGCCAGGCATACAACGCCTTCAAGTTTATATTTAGGAAAAGCGCTTGCAGCTATGGAAGGTACAGAAACAGCAAATGTTTCTG
>TARA_Y100000385_G_scaffold289727_1_pt1 | contig 19966 bp, 14 predicted proteins | sample TARA_Y100000385 | Tara Oceans TARA_Y100000385 (sample SAMEA2620980) | marine metagenome | biome: marine biome (ENVO:00000447); feature: surface water layer (ENVO:00002042); material: "saline water (ENVO:00002010), including plankton (ENVO:xxxxxxxx)" | depth 5 m
AGGAAAATTAAAAATAAATGAGGACGAGCGCGCTTCATGGTTTTCACATAAGGCAGAAATTAGTAAACCACATTATTATAAAGTGTACCTAGCTGACTATGATGTCACCACAGAAATAGTTCCTACGGAACGCGGTGCACAGTTTCAATTTACATTTCCAAAAACAGCTAATGCTAATGCGCATATATTAGTGGACGGCTTTTTTAAGGGTTCGATGGTTAAAGTGTTTCCTAAAGAAAGAAAAATAGTAGGCTATTGTCGCAACAATGCAGGGGGCGTTCCTGAAAATTTTCACAATTATTTCGTCATCTATTTTGATAAAGATTTTGAAACCATTCAAACTTGGGAAGCTGGGAAAAACACAAAGCTAGATGCCAGAAGCTTAGCAGATGAATTAAGTGCGGAAGGCTACCATGTTGGAGCAGCCTTGAGTTTTACAACAAAGAACAACGAAAAAATAACGGCTAAAGTGGCCTCCTCTTTTATAAGCCTAGAACAGGCAGAACTTAACTTAGAAAGGGAAATAGGTAGGGATACTTTTACTCAAACAAAAGATAAAGCTGAAACACTTTGGAATAAAGAATTAGGAAGAATTGAAATAGAGGGGGGTACTGTTGAGCAATACAGAACATTTTATACGGCACTGTACAGAGTGTTGTTGTTTCCAAGAAAGTTTTACGAGCTAAACGCTGACAATGAGATTGTTCATTACAGTCCCTATAACGGGGACATACTTCCAGGCTATATGTTTACTGACAATGGCTTCTGGGACACCTTTAGAGCGGTTTTTCCATTTTTTACGATTATGTATCCAGAGTATACGAGCCAGCTGATGCAAGGTTTGGTAAACACCTACAAAGAAAGTGGTTGGTTACCAGAATGGGCCAGTCCCGGGCATAGGGATTGTATGGTAGGCTCAAATTCTGCCATCAATATTGCCGATGCGTATTTAAGAGGGATCCGTGGCTATGATATTGAAACGCTTTACGAAGCAATTATAAAAAACACTAAGAGTGTAGGGCCTTTGAGTTCTGTAGGGCGCTACGGTGCGGAGTATTATAATAATTTAGGCTACATTCCTTACAATGTTGGGGTCAATGAGAATGCCGCACGTACTTTAGAGTATGCATTTGCCGATTGGAGCATCGCAGAACTGGGTGCTGCTTTAAATAAACCTCAAAAGGAGATTGATTTGTTTAGAAGTAGAAGCTTAAATTATAAATATTTACTTGATCCTGAAATTGGATTTATGCGCGGTAAAAACAAAGATGGAAGTTGGGCCAAAACCTTTACACCAGACAAATGGGGAGATGCTTTTACTGAAGGCTCCTCTTGGCATTGGACCTGGTGCGTATTTCACGATCCCATCGGATTAGCGGAGTCTTTTGGGAGTATAGAAAAAATGCGCAATCGCTTGGATGAAGTTTTTACTGCAGCACCAACGTTTAACGACTCCTACTATGGGCAACAAATTCATGAAATAACGGAAATGCTTATAGGAGATATGGGGCAATATGCCCACGGAAATCAACCGATTCAACATGCTATTTATTTATACAATTGGTTGGGACAGCCCTGGAAAACTCAAATGCGAGCCAGAGAAATTATGGATAAATTATACTCTTCTGCTGCTGACGGATTATGTGGTGATGAAGACAATGGACAAACTTCTGCATGGTATGTATTTTCTGCTATGGGTTTTTATCCAGTAACTCCTGGTACAGGCCAATATGCAATGGGGAGCCCCTTGTTTAAAAACCTAAAGTTACACCTTCAAAATGGAAACACCTTTGAAATTAAAGCCCCTAATAATACCAAGGAAAATGTATACATTCATTCGGTTTTAAAGGAAGAGGTTGTTTATACTAAAAATTATATCACTTATGAAGATATTATGAGTGGTTCTGTTTTTTATATTGAGATGCGTCCTGAACCCAATACAAATTTAGGGGTTGAGCAGGCATCAAAACCCTACTCGATGAGTGAGTATTGATTATATCTTTATAAGTTTAAAATAGCGCTATGACTCCTACAAAGTTAATTTATAGACATTTTTTAGTCGTTTTTACTGTGCTCTTTTTGAGTTTCCACGGCATGCAAATCCATTCACAACAATTGCCCACTAATTACAAGACAAGGGGGCAAGCAAGAACTGAAATTACAGCGTTTAAAATTGATAGTATTCTCTCTTTAATGACTCTTAAAGAGAAGGTTTCAATGTGCCATGCGCAATCTCAATTTAGTTCCCCTGGGGTTCCCCGATTGGGGATTCCAGAATTGTGGATGTCAGACGGCCCCCATGGAATTCGAGCTGAAATTAATTGGTCTAATTGGGATTATTCGGGTTGGACAAATGATTATATTACTGCTTTCCCTGCCTTAACTTGTCTTGCTGCTAGTTTTAATCCGTCTCTATCTTATCAATATGGGACCAGTATTGGGGAAGAAGCACGCTATAGAAAAAAAGATGTTTTATTAGGGCCAGGAATTAATATTTACCGCACCCCCCTTAACGGTAGAAATTTTGAATATATGGGTGAAGACCCTTATTTAGCGTCTAAAATGGTCGTCCCGTATATCAAAGGCGTTCAAATAAACGGAGTCGCTGCGTGTGTTAAACACTTTGCATTAAACAATCAGGAGTTGTGGAGAGGACATATCAATGTTCAAGTCAGTGATAGGGCGTTATACGAAATTTACTTGCCTTCTTTTAAGGCTGCTGTACAAGAAGGAAAAGCTTGGTCAGTTATGGGGGCCTATAATCAATTTAGAGGTCAGCACTGCAGCCATCATGAGTTTCTTTTAAATAAAATTCTCAAAAAAGATTGGTCGTTTGACGGAGTTGTTATTTCTGACTGGGGGGCTACGCACAGTACTACTGAAGCCGCTTTGTACGGTCTTGATATCGAAATGGGGTCTCCAATTAATACGCAAATATCTCCTAGGCTGGCATATGAAGCTAACTATCTTGGAGCATCGTTTTTGGAACTACTTAAAAGTGGAGCGGTTGATACAGATATTTTGAATGCTAAAGTGCGAAGAATACTCCGCTTAATGATGCGTACGTCCTTAGATTCAAACCGACCCTTCGGAAGAATAAATAACATTGAACACAGTAAAGTAGCTTTTAAAGTAGCTACAGAAGGTATTGTTCTTTTAAAGAATAAAGATGATTTTTTCCCTATAAATCCAGCTCGTAAATTAACGATTGCTGTGATTGGAGAAAATGCAGTAAAGTCAATGACTGTTGGCGGAGGCTCTTCAGAACTAAAAGCTAATTATGAAATCTCACCTATAGAAGGGTTGCAAAAGCGTTTTGAGAACGCCGCTATAATCTTCTCAAAAGGATACAGCTCCGAAAACACAAATAATGGGCGTAAATCACTTGTTAAGGAAGCTGTTGCCTCCGCAGCTAAGGCCGATTTAGTCCTCTTTTTTGGAGGGTTAAATAAAAACAGGGGTCAAGATTGTGAAGCTGCAGACCGCGGAGAACTCAAGCTTCCCTACAACCAAAATTACTTAATTGGAGAGTTGCGGAAAGTCAATCCAAATATTGGCATTGTTTTAGTGGGTGGAAATGCGGTCAGTATGCCTTGGATTTCTGAGGTGAAGGCTATTATGCAAACTTGGTACTTAGGTAGTGAGGCTGGAAATGCCATAGCTGCTATTATGAGCGGCGACTCCAATCCATCTGGGAAGCTCCCGTTTTCATTTCCAGTTAAATTAATGGATAATTCCGCACACTTTTTTGGTGAGTTGTCATACCCTGGAGATGGCCAAACACAATATTACAAAGATGATATTTTAGTAGGCTATAGATGGCATGACACCAAAAAAATCAAACCTTTATTCTCCTTTGGACATGGATTGTCTTATACTTCTTTTAAAATTACAGAAATTAAGTCTGATAAAAAACGCTACGCAGCTACGGATTCTATCCACATCTCATATACCATAAAAAATACCGGAAGTAAAGGGGGGGCTGAGGTTGTTCAAGTTTATGTTGGGAAATCAAATTCGAAAATACTTAGAGCTTTAAAAGAACTTAAAGGGTTTAAGAAGACTTACTTAGATCCAGGAAAACAAACTTCCGAATCAATCACTATAAATATAGCTGATTTGTCTTTTTATGATAAGTCTATTTCTGATTGGAATTTAGAAATGGGAGGCTATGATATTTATGTGGGCAATGCCTCAGATGCCATACACAAAATAATTAATATCGATGTAAAATAAGGAGTATTTAGCAGCCTCAAAATTCAAGGTCTTATTGGGATTTATATTAATTCATTAGGGATCTCCCTGATGACGTCTTTATACGTATTTGGAAAATTGTCTCCCATTATCTTATTATACCTGATAATATAATCATTAAACTGTTTTTTTGCCTTTAAAATCAAATCCATATTATGAAGGGTGTGTATCCGATAATAGAAAGCAGTTTCGTTTAAGGAATCAATATTAAATAAAATCTCTGTCAATGGAATTATAGGGGTATAATCTTTATTTGCATACATCCGTTTCAGTTGGTTTGGAATAATTTTTAAAACTTCATATTCAAAATTTTTCTTTGTTTTATCAAAACATGCATCGTTAATTGAAAGTAAAAATTTACCAGAACTAATTAAGAATGTTAGTTCGTTCAAAGAATTATAATCAAACAAGTCATTTCTTAAAGATTCTAACTGGGTCGAAAAGTTAAAATAGTCACAATAAAATTTATCTCCTAATTCCATATAAAATCGGCCTTTTGAGTAAATGAGATCTAATCCATCAATATCTTTAAGTATATTTCTCAATTGACTAATGATTACATTTTTTAAGTTTTTAGCCTTTTTCGGAGTGCTTTCTGGCCATAGTGTAGAGTGAATTGTCTCAGAGGTTAAACCTATGAGACCTTTTTGTTTACTGCTAAAAAGTAAGAGTAAAAAAAGCTGTTTAATCTTTGGGCTAAACTGGTAGGAAATATCTTTTTTATTTCTGTCATAAATCCGTAAAACACCAAATAAATAAGTAGAGTTTGTTTTTATTTCTGTAGTATTTGTTTTAGTATTTGATTTTAATGTTTTTTGAACTTGAACTTTAAAGGCATTTTTTTTCTTGTTTCTTATTTTATTTAAATGTTTAATGTAGTACAATATGCCTAACATTAATAGCAGTACAGCAATTATTAAAATAATTTTGGGCCCTGAACTCCTGTCTATTTGGTAAATGTTTTCTATGGATACAGGTTGCCCATTTAAAGTATAAATATTGACTTTATTAGACCCGTCTTCTTGAAATTCTTGAGTCGTACAAAAAAATTGATTTGTTGATTTATTTAGGTATAGGTTAGCATTAGTCCGAATCTTTTCAGAGACCATAGGAATTGAATCTCCGAAAACTTTATGACTCCCATCCTTAATTGAATATTCATATAATTGTAAAAAAGTAGAGGGAATATACTCTGAATAGCCCAAAGTATAAAAGGAGCTTGCGTCCTTGTTGAGAACCAGGTCTCTTGTGGAAACCATTTTAACAGCTTCTTTTTTAGCCTCCCAAAGTTTCTCTATTTTATTCGTTTCTAAGTTAAGCTTGTAACAATCGTAATAATATGTTTTACCAATACTTTGTTCTCCTGTCTGATTTCCTTGTCCTCCAAATAATAATAAGTTTTGATCGTCAAGCCGTGTCATCCCTGAAAAAAACCTAGGGGAGATGATATCTCCTGTAAATGGAATGGATTTCCACTTATCTTTTTGGATATCATACGAATTGAAAGCATTGGTGTATTTTTTGTTGCCGTAACCTCCAAATATCATATACGTACTTGTCTTAGGGTCAAATAATCCGTTGTGATGGTGTCTTTGTTGAGAAAGCATGAGAGAACTGTTTTTAGTCCAATACTCAGGAGCATTTAAATCAATGGATGCAATTGTTGATTTTTCAGCCCTAACATCATACAATTCATAAACATATAATTTGTTTTCATTTGGATCCATGAAGCTGGTTCCGAGTCGCATCGGAACGGGTAGCTCATTTTTATAGCTGTAAAAAGTACTTATTTTATTTATATGGTCATAAAAACTTAATGTATCTGTATTTTGATATATAAACCTGTTATTTTTTTCATCAAAAGTTATAGAAGTTACTTTGTCAAATGATTTTGTGCTTATTAATTTCCAGTGATAAGATTCTGTAATTAACCAGTTTGGATGATCAACTTTTCCATACAAGTCCCCTTTTGAGTCGTAAACATCAGAGCCGTTACTTTCATTGAAATTAAAAGTAATTTCCTTGTTTTTACTAGAAATGACAAGGTCTTTAACAGCCATTAAAGGAACATCTATGACACTCCCGTGCTTTCCAAAGTGAATTTCGGGAACGATTGTATTGTTAAATTCGTTTTCGTTGGTTGAAAACTCCTTGCCATTAACTTTAAGTGTAATTTTTTTGGAAGTGGAATTAAAATTCAAAGCTATTTTGATCCATTTTCTGGAGCCTATTAGTTTTTTTTCTATAGGGATTGAAAGCAGTTTTTTAACGCCGTCTAGGTTGAGTTTGAGTTCGCCACTTCCTCCAGAGTTATCGATATAGGCCAATGAGTATGAAATAGGATTGTTCTTGTCTTTTATATTTAAAACATATCCAAATATTTTTGAATCTATAATTGACAAATTAAAGTGAATGCTAAAATTTCCAGTAAACTTTTGAGAATCCTGTGCAAATACATTGTAAGAGGTTCTTTCTACAATTGAACTTTCACTAGAATTAAAGCGAATTCCTTGAGAAGCTCCCATGGCAGAGGTTAATATTAGGCTGGCAAACAGTAATTTAATAAAAATTTTTGGCATTTATTTTAATTGTAATAATATCTTCTAATGTCAAGTTAATTAAATATTTTAAATCAATGAAATATTTTTTGAATTATGAATTTAATTGCTAATTATCTAGTTGTTTTAAAGCAAGCTTAGAATCGGTCGTAGGGCAATTGCATGTATTGTTTACACAAACATAAATCATGGTATTGTTTTCTGAATACCTGTTTTTCAATAAAGGCAAATTAGCTTCGGACTTACTTGCGCAAATTATTTTGTTTGGAATGTATGTGGAATTAATTTCTTTAATTTTTTGAGGGGCATCCTCACCAATAATGGCAACTTCGTAAAAATTAGTACTAAAGTTACTGTAGACATCTAACCAGTTGGAGTATGAAGCTGGAGATTTTTCTATTAACGGCGCTATATTGTGGACCATTTCACGGCTTGATTTTAAATAACTTTTATTCTCATAAAAATGCCCCAATTTTAACAGGTTTTTTGCCATGATTGAGTTTGAAGCCGGAATGACGTTGTCTTCTAATTCTGTTTTTTTACTAATCAGTTTCGGATCTATATCTGATGTAAAAAAGAACATCTTCGAGCTTGCGTCGTGAAAATGATCAAAGGTATAATCGGTTAATTGTTTCGCAAGTGTCAGCCATTTGGTTTCAAGTGATACTTCATACAAAGCTATATACGCTTCAATAAGTGTGGCATAATCTACTAAATATGCATTGATAGTTGCATGTTTATTTTTATAACTTCGGAACAAGCTCCCGTCTTTTTTCATTAGATTTTTTTCTATAAACGAGGCATTTTTGAGCGCAACTTCTAAGAAATGATTGTCATTGAACACCCGATATGCATCTATATACCCTTTTAGCATTAGGGCATTCCATGAAGTTAAGATCTTATCATCCAATCTAGGTCGCGCTCTTTTAGAGCGTTCAATAAGGAGTTTAGCTTTCCATTCTTTAATCATTTCCTTTAATTCACTGTGCTTAATGTTATGGGTATCTGCAAACTTTTTGTCATCTACGGACCGTATTAAATTGTAGTTGTCGTGTTCCCAATACCCAAATTCATTAATGTTGAAATAGTCTGAAAAGAGATTGAAATCTGAACTAATTGCTTTTTCAAGTTCTGTTTTTTTCCACACATAAAAAGCGCCTTCTTCTAGGGTATTGTTTTCATTGGTACTGTCCGCATCTAAAGAAGCATAAAAGCCACCATTTTCGTGTCTTAACTCGCGCTCAACAAACGCCAATGTACCATAGACGGTTTCTTTATAAAGTTCATTTTCAGCTATTAAATACGCATCTGAATACAAACTAACCAATTGCCCATTGTCATAAAGCATCTTCTCAAAATGAGGAATATGCCATTCCTTATCAACAGAGTATCTAGCAAATCCACCACCAATTTGGTCGTAAATACCCCCGTATGCCATTTTAGTTAGGGTTGTAGTGACATAGTCGCTTAGCTTGTCATTTTTTGTTTCATAGGCATGGCGCAGTAAAAACTGATAATTTGTAGGCATTGGAAATTTGGGAGCTCTATCAAGTCCTCCAAAATCTGTATCAAATGAGTCACTCCAGCTGCCCACACATTTTCTGATAAAATCTTTAGAAAAAACGACTTCTTTCTTGTTTGGGATTACTAAGTTGGATTGCTGAATACCTTTAGTCAGTTTTGTGGCATATTCGGTAATTTTATCAGCATCTTTTTGATAGAGATCGGCTATTTGTTGCAAGGCATTTATCCAATTATTCTTATCAAAGTAAGTGCCCCCCCAAATAGGTCTACCATCTGGTAAAGCGATGCAATTTAAGGGCCAGCCTCCTGCACCAGTAATAAGCTGAACGGCATTCATATAGACTTGGTCGACATCAGGGCGCTCTTCTCTGTCAACCTTTATATTAATGAAGTTTGCATTCATTATTTTGGCGACCTCCTCGTTTTCAAAACTCTCGTGTTCCATCACATGACACCAGTGGCAGGCAGAATACCCTACAGAAATTAATAGTAATTTATTTTCTTTTTTAGCCAATTCTAAATTTTCGTCATTCCAAGCATACCAATTTACAGGGTTGTGCGCATGCTGTAATAAATAAGGGCTAGTTTCATTTATTAGACTGTTAGTGAACTTGTGTTTTGACATTTTAGTGGTGGCTTTGTTGTTACAGTTCAGAAGTAATAGGGGAAAAAACAGGAAGCATATATATTTCATTTTCAAGAAAACTTAGGACAGATAAAATTATTTATCTCTAAAGGTTACTATTTATTTCATATATTCAATTGAGGTAAGTATATAATTCTTGTTCAAAAAATTTATCAAGTTTTAAACCGTTCTTTAGTTTAATTATTTTTTTAATACCCATGATTTTTTTTACAGTTTAATTATTTTCAATTTTTTTTTACGTCGCATAAAGCTTTGAATGATGTGCTTTGCATCTTTGTTATGTTCCATTGGAGTAAGGATCGACTTTAATACTTCTGCAGTGTTAATTTGGAAGTTTAGATTAAAGTATGCATAGCCTTTAAACACGCCGTTCTCGATCCAAATAGCACTGCGTTCTTCAATTTCTCGTCCATAATCAATAACGATCATATTTTGATCCTTGAAAGTATTTGATTCAATAAGAGCTAAAACTCTTGTGTTGTAATCTTCTATAGATTCTTCAGAAATACATGCACCAGCACAAGTTTTAATATCGTATCCAAAGCATGCATTTTGTGTTTTGTACAAGCCGCAGAGTTTTTGGCACAGTTTATTTTGCTCAACCACTTTAGTTAAAAAGCGTTTTCCACTGTTATTATTTGCAAAAGTTGTAATCGGTTTTTGGGAGCCTTTTATTTTTTCAACTTTTAAATTTATATAGCCGTTAGAGTCCTTAAAACTAAATAAGCCGTGCGTAAAAATAGTACGCCTAAGCGCCCGATTAAATTTGGGTTTATTTCGTTTAATCTCCTCACTTTCTTTTAAAAGCGCAACCAATTCACTTCCAGTTTCTTCATAAGTAACCGCAGCAACCTCTAGTTGAATTTTTTTTGACTTGGTAGTTTGCCCTGTGAAATGTTGGTTAATTCTACTTTTAATATTTTTGCTTTTACCGATATATACAATTTCCCCATCGGCCTTGTGAATGTAATAAACTCCTGTGACTGCTGGTAGTTTAGAAATGATTTCAATGAGTTTGGGTTCCATCTGATACTTAGGCTCTAAGCGTATTGCGGCTTTTATAATTGTTTTCTCAAGATCTTTGTCAAGCAGCATTTTAAATAGCTTTACGGTTGCCGTGGCATCTCCAGCAGCACGGTGTCGGTCACTAACAGGGATCCCTAAGGAACGAACGAGTTTGCCTAAACTGTAGGAGGGAAGGTCTGGAATTAATTTTTTAGAGAGTTCTACGGTACATAAACTTTCCCGCTCAAAGCCAAAGCCAAGGCGTTTAAATTCAGTTTTTAAAATTCGATTGTCAAATTGGGCATTATGAGCTACCAAAATACAGCCCTCAGTAATTTCAACAATGCGTTTCGCGATTTCATAAAACTTAGGAGCAGACCTAAGCATTTTACTGTTGATCCCTGTTAAGTTAACCACAAAAGGTTGGATATCACGTTCGGGATTAACCAAGCTAATAAACTGATCAATAATTTTATGGCCGTCAAATTTATAGATAGCAATTTCCGTAATGCCTTCTTCATTATATTTTCCTCCGGTAGTCTCTATGTCTAATACTGCGTAAATAAGCTAAGTTTAATTGCTGTAATCGCGGGCTCCAAAGATACGACTTCCCACGCGAATCATTGTACTTCCTGCTTCTATTGCAATTGGATAGTCACCGCTCATGCCCATAGAAACAACCTTGAGATTTGGTTTGTTTTTTTTCAGAGATTCAAAGGTCTTTTTAAGCATTGAAAACTCTTTTTTTAGTTGTTTGTGATCAAAAGTAAAACTGGCCATTCCCATCACTCCAACAACAGCCACATTATTTAAATTTTTAAATGACTCTGAAGCTAATAAGTCATGGGCATTTTCTGATGTCATTCCAAACTTACTCGCTTCTTGCGCTATTTTAATTTGCAACAGGCAGTTTATAATTCGTTGGTGCTTTTCAGCCTGTTTATTAATTTCCGTTAATAATTTCAAACTGTCCACGCCATGAATTAACTCTACAAATGACGCTATATATTTGATCTTATTTCGCTGAACATTTCCAATCATATGCCATTGAATGTCTTTGGGCATTTCTTTCTGTTTAGCAGCCATTTCTTGAATTTTGTTTTCTCCAAAAATACGCTGACCAGACTCATAGGCCTCCATTAGGTCTGCTACCGGTTTCGTTTTAGAAACAGCTACCAATGTAACTTGGCTAGGCAGCTGTGATATTAGCTCAGATAAATTAGTTGTTATAGACATCTTTAAAATTCGTATATCGTAATTCCACTTCTTAATTTTGGATAAATATAAGTGCTTTTTGGGGGCATAACAGCCCCTGAATCTGCAATGGCTTTCAGTTGTTTGGTTTGAATGGGAAAAAGTCCAAAGCCTACGGCATGATTTCCACTGTCTACAGCTGTTTTGATTTGTTTCATACTGTCCTTCCCATGAATATAACTCATGCGTTTATCGGAACGTACATCTGTGATTCCTAAAATAGGCTCCAATAGCTGAGTTTGTAAAATGTAAGTGTCTAGTTCAGAAATAGCTGTTGTGTTGTTTTGTATTGGTTTTCGCAAAGATAAAGAATAAAACTGTCCTTCCAAATACATTGAAATTTCGTGCTTACGGCTGCTTTTATAGATTTCGGGCCCCTTGTTTTTAAGCTCAAAAGTCAGACTGATTTTTTTTAGAAATTCTTCAGGCTTTAATCTATTTAAGGATTTAATTAGTCTGTTGTAGTCGTAAATTTTTAGTTGATTTTCTGGAATTAAATAGCTTAGAAAGTGGGTGTAGTTTTTATCTTTAGGGAGGGTGCTATTCGATTCAATTTCGTTTGCTAGCAGTGCTGACGATGCTGAACGGTGATGCCCGTCAGCGATGTATAAACTAGGGACTTCCTCAAAAGCTTTTTGAATTAAGTAAATAGTTTCTGAGTCATTCACACACCAGAGCTTATGGGTCTCATTTTCACTGTTCCAAGTCTCTATTTCCGATGTGTTTTCTTTGGCTGTTTGAATAGTTTTTTCAAGACTTTGGTCTTCTTTATAGGTCAGCAAAACGGGAGCCGCATTAAATCGTACTATTTTTAAATAGGTTTTAAAGGTGTTTTCGCGTATTGATAACGTGGCTTCATGTTTTTTTATGACATTAGTATTATAGTCTTTAACACTTGCTCCAGCAATTATTCCACAGAACATATGCCCCTCTTTTTGCACTGTTTCGTAAATATAGAATGCTGGTAATAGGTCTTTTATTAAAACTTTTTCAGACTTAAAATCATCAAATTTATTTTTCACTAATTGGTAGCGTTCTGATTTTTTGAGTGACCCACTTGCGTTTTTTTTAAGATGAATTATACTCAAAAAAGAGAGTGGATTTGTACTCAGAATTTGTTTAAGTTCTTTCGCTGTATAGCTTTTGTATGACTTTGAACTAAAGTGTTGCAAGTTTTTTTTACAAGGACGAACGGCTTTAAATGGGGATAGGTCTGCCATTTTAAATAATAGATTAGGGGGGTTATGAAAATTGTGAAGCAACAACAATTGCCTTTCGGTCTTTTGAGTAATTGTAAAATCCTTCACCTGATTTAATACCATATTTACCAGCTTGAACCATATTGATCAAAAGTGGATTTGGTGCATATTTTGGATTTTTAAATCCGTCGTACATCACCTCTAAAATTGATAGGCATATGTCTAAACCAATAAAATCAGCTAATTCCAAAGGGCCCATTGGATGCGCCATTCCAAGCTTCATAATCGTATCAATTTCTTTGACACCAGCAACGCCAGAATACAGCGTTTCAATAGCCTCATTGAGCATTGGAAGTAAGATGCGGTTGGCTACAAAACCAGGGTAATCATTCACAATTATTGGAGTTTTACCAATTTCTTCAGTTAAATTTTTAGTGAAATTTAGTACGTCTTTTGAGGTTTTATAACCCGCTATAATTTCTACCAATGGCATTATTGGAACAGGATTCATAAAATGCATTCCAATAACCTGCTTAGGTCGTGAGGTGGTAGCGGCAATTTTGGTAATAGATATTGATGAGGTATTGGTCGCTAAGATCGTATCCTCTGGACAGGCTGTGTCGAGTTCTTTGAAAATAGAAAGTTTTAAATCTATATTTTCAGTCACAGCTTCTATGACGAGACTCGCATACTCCACGCCTTCAGAAATACTTGTAAACGTTGAGATGTTTTCCAGCGTTTGAACGCTTAGGGATTCTTCTATTTTTCCTTTTGAAACCATTCGGTCTAAATTTTTGGAAATAGTTTGAAGTGCGTTGTTGAGGGCTGTTTGCTTGACATCAATAAGCTGAACTTTGTAGCCTGCTTGTGCAAAGGCATGCGCGATGCCATTCCCCATAGTTCCAGCACCTATGACTGCAATATTTTTCATATATATAAGTTTAAAAACAATCTATAATTTGATACGCGACTCTCAAGGCATCTGTTCCATCTCTAAGAGTTACAACAGGTCTAGTCTGCTCTTTAATGGAGTTTGAAAAGCTTTCTAGCTCCTCCAAAATAGCATTGTTTGGAGCTATTTCAGGGGTTTCAAAATAAATTTGCTTTTTAATGCCCTCCGCATTTTCTAATACCATATCAAAGTCTCCCGGTATTTCAGGAGCCTCTTTCATTTTTACAACTTCTACTTTCTTTTCCAAGAAGTCAACACTGATATAGGCGTCTTTCTGGAAAAAACGACTTTTACGCATATTTTTCATAGAAATTCGACTCGCTGTCAGGTTAGCCACACAGCCGTTTTCAAACTCTATACGCGCATTGGCAATGTCTGGTGTTTCACTGATAACAGCGACCCCACTTGCCGTGATGTTTTTAACGGTGGATTTAACAACACTCAATATAATATCAATATCATGAATCATTAAGTCTAGTACCACGGGGACATCCGTTCCACGTGGGTTAAATTCAGCCAAGCGATGGGTTTCAATAAACATGGGCGATTGGATATCATCTTTAACGGCCTGGAAAGCGGGGTTAAAGCGCTCTACATGCCCAACTTGACCTCTCAAATTATTTTCTGAAACTAAAAGACGTATGTGTTCTGCCTCTTCGACCGTATTTGTGATTGGTTTTTCAATAAACACATGTTTACCTTTAGTAATTGCTTTTATGGCACAGGTATAATGGGATAGGGTTGGGGTTACAATATCAACCATATCTACAGCATCAATGAGTTTTTCAAGTGAACTAAAGTAAGTGTAGCCAAGTTCTTGTTCAATTTTTTGACCATTTGATTTGTCAGGGTCATAAAACCCTACGAGATCGTATTTTTCAGATTGTTGAAGTAATTTAAGATGAATTTTTCCAAGGTGTCCTGCACCTAAAACGCCTGCTTTTAGCTTCATAGTATGAATTTTATGTAAATCTATGGCTTTTTTACAGTTTTCGTTAAATATTAGTTCATAAATAATACTAAAGCAGTAAAGAACTTTGTTAAGCTAGCTGTGTCATTTAAGTCAAATCAGTTGTTTGAAATGCTCAGTTATTAGGCTGTAGAAATATAAGAGGTTCTGTATTCCTATATTTTAATTTACAACACAAAGCCCTTGTTTTAAGCTTTGTGTTTTGCAATATAACTCCTTGCAAATTTACGTTTAGGGCTATATTTTAATAATAGCCTATTCATTTAACAATTTAGGGTTTCAAATTTGATAAAATTTAGGGTTTAGTCTATATTTACTATCAAATTAGAAGAAGACTCTTCTGTACACTTTATTTTTTGAAAGATACGTTTAAACACAAAGGCTTACGCAAGCAATTGGTATCTACATTGGTAGAAAAAGGAATTGAGAACCCTGCCGTTTTAGAGGCTATAGGCTCTATTCCCAGACACCTTTTTATGGACTCTAGTTTTTTGGATCATGCCTACCAAGATAAGGCTTTTCCAATTGCCGCGAGTCAAACCATATCACAGCCTTATACTGTAGCATTTCAATCTGAATTATTGGAGGTTAAATCCGGTCAGAAAGTTCTTGAAATTGGTACTGGAAGTGGATACCAAGCGGCTGTTCTGTGTGTATTAGGTGCCCATGTTTATAGTATTGAACGTCAGTTAGAATTGTTTAAAAAAACAAGTAAATTTCTTCCTAAAATAGGGTATGTGCCAAAGCGGTTAATTTTTGGGGATGGGTATAAAGGTTTGGAAGAGGAAGCGCCTTTTGACCGAATTATAGTAACCGCTGGAGCTCCTTTTGTGCCAAAGCCTTTACTGTCGCAACTAAAAATTGGAGGTCGCCTGGTGATACCTGTGGGCGATGTGGATCAAATCATGACCCTTTACATTCGAAAAGGGCCAAAGGCATTTGAAAAGCATGAGCTAGGCAGTTGTAAATTTGTGCCCCTACTAGAAAATAAGAACTAAAGACTGATTCCAAACATTAGGCCGTCATTTAAATAACCAGAGCTGTAGGAGCGTACATAATCGATTCTGAGAAAACGTAATTTACCCCAGCCAATATTGTCAATACCACAACTAATTTCCTTATAGGGATTTTGATGTTTTGTAGAAAACCCATGAAAGCCCACTATTAGATTGAAATTTAAGGAGTTAATAAAAGGGATCTTTCCAAGAATGTAGCCATTAAAGTCATGTTCCACATGGTATTCTAAATAATCTTGGGCGGTACTAAACTCGTAATACTCTAAGTTTTTAAAGGCCGTTAGGTAGTTTTGATCTAAACTCACATTGGTTTGATTTCCATTAAAATGTTTAAAATCCATAAAAGCTAAATTAGTATGGCCAAAAAAGGTACCCCCTGAAACATTATACTTAAAAACGCCTTTGTTTTCTAGGCTTAAAGCCTGATTTAAATTAGCACTTAAATGCTCGTAGTTGTAATTGGAGCGACTTGCAGCCATTCCTTTTTCAAAACTCAGGTTTAACTTTGGGTATTTTTGGCTTGGGATATTTTGTTTTCTGCCGGGATAGCTCAAGTATTTTTGTTTAATCCGGATGGTGCTATTAATCTTAAACTTAACAATTGTATGGTTTATAAAAGGTGCTGTTGTGTAGTTTAGCGGGGCAAGGGGGTTATTACTCGTATAGTCACTAGTTTCGTTGTTCTGTGCACTGTACTTAGAGATGTTAAACAAGCCCCTTCTATCCTCGTAACTTAAAGTACTTCTTATGCCAAACCCATTAAACAGTTCTTGATTATAACTCGCTTTTATAAAGCGATTTTCATACAACTTCATATAATTATCATCAAAGAATAAGGTACTAATAGAATTTAAAGTGTTTGAAATCGGTTTTTGCGCATTGAATTGCTGCACCTGAATACCAGCGTTCAAGCTGACAGTCAAATAATCGATGCTGTTAAATCGGTATCTAGCTCCGATACTCCCCCTTAATTCAGGAGCATCAAAACTGTAATTTAAGCGTCCTTCAATTGAAATAAATTTTTTAAAATCATCATAACGTTTTGTATAGTTTACTATTAGGTTTGAGTTATAGCCTTGTACAGAGTTCAGGTTAATACCTGCAAAGGGGCTGCTCACACTTAGGCTTTTAGAGTCAAATGATTTACTGAACGAATACCCTGAAATAAGGTCTCTAATTTTAAATTTGTTATCCACAAGATCTATCGAATCCCGGTATGTTTTGGAGGCTTTTAAAGTTTGGAGACTTTCTTTTTTTATATAATCATTTAATTCTTCCTCCGTCAAGGGAACGGGTCTTAGGGAGCTCCAGTAGCTAGATTTTTTTTTATTTGCTTCTCCTTCAAACGCGATGATTTCGTTAGAAAAATCTTCCTTTGTAAATGCGGGATTAAGTTTGTAATTTGAGTAGTTTGCGATAAAGCTTCCATCCCCTTTAAAGCCAAAAAAACCGAATTCAAAATCAATAACTTGAGATCGAGTTACCCAATATGCTTCAGATTCATCATAGGATAAGTTTTGTTTAATTGAAATCCAATTCGCAGCTGGAATTTGAACTTGGCTGCCGTTGACGCGCAACTCTAAGCCATACAAAGCCCACTGATCTTCAACAATATAAATAGTGCCTGTAAAAACGCGGTCGTCTTTACGGCGTGGTATGACTTTAATTTTATTGATTAAATGCCCTCGACTGTCATAAAACACACCCTCAAGTTTATAGCGGTAGTAATTAAAAGCATAGTTCGCAATTGGTGATACAATTTCAGAATTAATTTCGATAGTATTTTCATAAAAATTAAAATCGACATCGCTGGCATTATTAAAGCTAAATCCGTTTGAATCACCACTTACTTTAGACGCGGTGATTTTTTCAGAAAGTTTATCCGGTTTTTGATACTTTATTTTAGAAATAGTCTCTGATAAATATAAGATACCCGAGCGTGTAGAATCTAAACCTATATCGACATTGAGCTCTTGACCCATAAATTTCTCAGGCAGATTTTTTATTCGTATGAGGCCTTTAGAATAAAAATCAGCTGCATACGAATTAATTTTATTGAGCTGTAATTCTCTGTTTTCAATGGCTGCTCTTATGATTCTGTTTGCGGGGTTTTCATTTGAATTAATTACGACTTCAGCTAAGGAGGTGGTTTCTTCTATTAAAGTGATGTGAAGAGTTTCTGGGAGCTGTTCTGTTTCTAGGCTTATAATTTGTGTTTTATAGCCTAGATACTGAAATACAACCTTGACAGTTCCTTTTTTTGGAACTGCTAGCTCATAATAACCATTTTCATTCGATGTAGTTCCAGTGTAGGAATTTTCCATGTAGATGTTTACATATGGAATGGGTTGATTGTCGACGGAAGTGACCCTGCCTTTGAGTTGTGCGGATACTGTAATAGAACAAAAGAGGAAAAATAATAAGTGTTGCATGCTTATAGATTATGTGATTTTATTAATGGACGATTTATCAAAAGAATTGTTATACAAAAATCAATATTTAGTAATTTTTTTAAATTTATAAGATTAATTCAACCTTTAAAATTTTTCTTTACACGATCTAAATCACGTTTGTTATCGCGGTCTTTTATAGTTTCCCGTTTGTCATAAAGTTTTTTACCTTTAGCCAAGGCAATTTTTAATTTTGCAAAGCCTTTTTCGTTGATAAAGAGTTTTAAGGGCACAATTGTAAGCCCTGAATTTCTCACTTCTTTTTCTAGTTTTTTGAGTTCTTTTTTATTGAGCAATAACTTTCGTTCAGCTTTTGGTGCATGATTGTAATGATTTCCAAAATCATATTCTTGAACCGTCATATTAATGACAAAAAGCTCACCTTTTAAATTGAACTCACAAAAACTCTCTGCAATGGACGCTTTACTCTGACGAATGGATTTTATTTCTGTACCGGTCAATACAATACCAGCCACATACGTATCTAGAAGTTCGTATGTAAATCGGGCCTTTTTATTTAATATGTTAACAGACTTTTTCATTAGTTGTCAAAACTAAGCAAAATATTTATTTGATGGTTAGGCTTGATCAATAATCTGCGATGATTTAAGCGTATTTGTGTTTTAAGACAAAGTAAACAGACCGTATTATAGTGGTAAATATTCGTACAATCACTATTTAATTTCAAATTATCAACCTCTTTAATATCGTCTTTAATATTTATTGTATAATTTTGGGTTTTAGCTTAAGCTTATTTGAACTCTTAAATTTTAATAATATTAATTTCATAAAAAAAGTTGTACAGTATGGGAATTTTTGATTTAGTATTTAAATCTGAAGACAAGGTTTCTTGGCCCGGACTAAGTATTCAGGCCAAGGCGGATTTAGAAGCTTTGATAAAAGATTCTTTTTCGATCCCTCAATTAATTTTCAAGCATTCTACCCGTTGCAGTATAAGCCGTTATGTTCTCGCTGACTTCACAGCTCATTTTACCTATTCCTCTAATGAATTAGTAGTACATTACTTAGATTTATTAAACTATCGAGAACTCTCAAACGAAATAGCATACCGATTTGACATTGTCCATCAATCGCCTCAAATATTGGTTATAAAAAACGGAAAAGCAGTTGCCGATGCCTCTCACGAAGGAATATCAGAGCTTAGGCTTAGTAATTATATTTAGTTTTTCAGATTTCAACCTCGTTAAATAGTTTTACTCGTTCGTTGCTTGACGGCCGAGGCGCTTTTGGATTGATAATTCTCCTCTCTGGGTCTATTAATATAAATCGCGGTATAAATTCAACCTTATAGTCCTGAATGAAGTCTGTTTGAAAACCATTTCCTGTAAACAATTGAGTTCCTGTCAATTGTTTATCATTTACCATTGTTCCCCACTCTTTATTTGCTTGTTCCATTGATCCGCTTCGCCTTATATGGTCGACAGAGATACTTACAAATTCAATGTTTTTTGTTTTATATTTTTGCTCTAGTTTTTTAAGTGATGGAATTTCTTTTTTACAGGGACCGTACCATGTTGCCCATATATCAATATAAATATACTTGCCCTTAAAATCACTTAACGAGCTTTGGTCTCTATTGTAGTTTTCTTAAATTTAAAAAGCTTGGAGATACAGTTCCTTTTGCTGAAAGGATATAAAGTTCAATTTCATTTTCAATAAAATTTGCATACATTTTTGTTGTGGCCTCAAATTCCTCATCTTGAGTTTTAAAAAAAACAGAATCTAAATTAGGGTATTGACGTTTGATGGCCTGGTAGTCTTGTTTTAGCCCCTCCAGTCTGCTGTCAAGTGCGTTTTTTTTTCGATTTAATCTTCACGATTCAGTTGTTTTGCTATGAGCAGGGTGGTGAGAATCATAAAATTGTTTTCAGCAGCAGCATCCCCTTCAAACGTCAATGTTTCATCGAAAGCATTAGTGTTTAAGCTGAAAGACGTTGAGTTGTTATTTTTTAGGAAAACTTTTCCATATTCGTTGCCATCAAAAAATCCATACACACCTTCTTTAACTTTAAGTGTGTCGCTAAATGTACCATCAGCATTGACTTTGATGTTTTTTAAGTAGCCATTGATGCATGTGGGTTGGAAATTTTACCTTAAAGGGTTGCAAAGTTTTTTTT
>TARA_Y100000385_G_scaffold60759_1_pt1 | contig 19937 bp, 15 predicted proteins | sample TARA_Y100000385 | Tara Oceans TARA_Y100000385 (sample SAMEA2620980) | marine metagenome | biome: marine biome (ENVO:00000447); feature: surface water layer (ENVO:00002042); material: "saline water (ENVO:00002010), including plankton (ENVO:xxxxxxxx)" | depth 5 m
AAATATTAACGGAGCATTTACTCTTCCTACGGCAGATGGTTCTGCCAATCAAATTTTAAAAACCGATGGTAGTGGAGCTGTATCCTGGAGTGATGCTGCAAGTGGTGGTTCTACTATTACCTTAACTGCTGGCGATGGTCTTAGCGGTGGGGGAGATACGAGTGCTGATAGGAGTTTTGCTGTCAATGTAGATGATAGTACTATAGAAATTAATAGTGATGCTTTAAGAGTCAAAGACGGTGCAATTACTTCTGCTAAGATAGGGGCAGGTGGATTTGTCTTTAATGAAGCTGGGGCAGAGGTTGATTTTAGAGTTGAGGGAAATACCGAACAGAATCTTCTTTTTGTAGATGGAAGTGCAGATAAAATAGGCATTGGAACTGATAGTCCAACAGGCATACTTCATGTTAAAGGAGAGTATGCGGACGGTGCTCATATTACTATAGAAGATACCAGTTCTGCACTGAAGACCAGATTTTATAATGGCAACACTTCAAGTGTTATTGCTGTAGACGAAGATAATGCTGTTGCTAGTTCTGCATTTGTAGTACAATTAGATGGTACAAACAAAATTACAGTCCAAGCTAGTACTACAACTTTCGATAATCCAACGATCATAAATGCTTCCACAAATAAAGCTGTAGTAGGTAATTCTGCTACAGTATTTAATGAAAGTGGAGAAGAAATTGATCTCAGAGTAGAAGGTGGTACTGATGAAAATCTACTATTTGTTGATGCTGATACAGATAGAGTTGGTATTGGAACGTCATCACCTTCTAGAAAATTACATGTTGTTGGAGATTTATTAATTGATGATGGTAGTGCTATAATTCTTGATGCTAATGGTCTTAAAATTACAGACGATACAGTAGGAGCAACCCTAGACACTAATCTTGATGATGCTATTGTTATTGGAGAAGGATCTAAAAGCTATGCTGACAAATCTATTAATATTGCAAACGGTAGATTTTCTAGTGATGGAGATTGTCAAAAAATAACTCAGGTATTAAGAGGATCTACTACAAATGCTAATATATTCTATTTAAGTAATGATGGAAGTACAGCATCTCTTCTCAATAGCAGTGGACTTTTTCTTGGGGGAACACAATATAATTCAGACCATGTTCTCCTGCCAGACAGCTCAGTATTTACTTTTACAATACATGTGTCTTGTAGAAAACAAAGTAGTGATGACTCTGCTGCTTTTATTATTAAAGGAGCAGTAAGAAATAGTCTCGGTTGGACTGATGGTGATACTATGTTTACTGAATCTAATGCCAGTTCTACTAGAAATTATCATCTTATAGACTCTCCTATTATAGAAAGCTTTATTGATTCCGGTCTTGCTGGTGTAACAGCAACTGTAACAACTTCTTACTTAAATCCTCAGACAAGCAATACTGTAGACAATTTATGGTTTGGAGTAGAGGTTAAGGGTTTGGTCGGTACAAATCTTAGATGGTCAGCTATGGTCGATGGTATACTTACTACATATTAGGAGATAATAATGGGAATTTTTGATAATAATTCAACGACAGAAGAAGAAGCTAAAATTATTGCCGGTTCTTTGGTAAAAATAACAAAAAATACTTTTGATAAAATTAAAGTATCTTACTCTCAAGGAGTACAGATGTTTTGGAATAATCCTAAAGCTACACCACAAGAAATTGCAGATGCATTAGGACCAGATTCTTCCGAGGTCTTTTCTTTGCATTATAAATTAGGAGAACTTATTGCTTCTGTAGACCCTAGTTTTTTAGAAGAGAGAGTACAGCTTATTGGTAATTTTGTACAAAATGAAGATGGAACAGTAACTATTGTAGAAGAAACTGAGTAGGTGAATTATGCCAGCTAATTTCGGTGATCATAATATTATTAATGATGGTTTTCATGCTAGTCCTACAGGCGTTAGAACAGGAACAGATGGATGGCTATATAATGATGGACAGACAACTTTATCTCATGGAAAATTTAGTGATATAGGAGATGCTCAAAATAGCACTTATATTTTAAGAGGTACAACAACCAACGCTACTTTTACCACTATACAAAACAATGGGGCCAATGTAAAGTTAGCATCCAATAGAACAATAATGATTACTGCTCATATTGTTGGAAGAAGAACAGATCAAGTTAATGCATCTAATAGTGACAATGCTGCTTATGTCTTGAGAGGATTATCTCATAATGATGGATATGGTGCTGCTTTAGTAGGAAGTCTTACAAAAACTGTTATAGCAGAAACTGATAGTAGTTGGGATGTTCAAGCTACCATAACAGGTGCTGGTGCTGGAGGCACAGATCAAATAAACATACAATGTAAAGGGGCTTCTTCTAAAACTGTTAATTGGGTAGTTAAATTAGAATTACTGGAGGTTGGAGGGGATGTTAGCGGTTATACAGAATCAAATATTTTAGGTTTAGGAAATATGGATACTAAAGAATTACCATAATAAAAGAAGAAAGAAAAAATATGTCATTACCAATATTATCAGCAGCATTACCAACCACGATACCTGCAAAGGTATATGATAGAGTATGGGTAGAAAAAATTGTTATTCAAGGTCCAGATCCTAATGGTGAAGTATTTGGTGAACTTAAATTACATAAATATGGTATGTTTGATGGAGTTGCAGAGTTAGAGCCAAATGAAGGAGAATGGATTAGAATAGATAATATGCTAGAAAAATCTACTTCAGATCCAGAATTGGCAAGTGCTATGAGTTCTTTAATAGATTATGTTATGAAGCTAGGAAAACAAAAGAACATTATATCTGATTAAGAGGAAATATGAAAAAGGATATTTCAGTGCTACTTTGGCTTTATCATACAGATATGGCTCAAGAATTTTATGACATATTACATCCTCTTAAAGACATATTAGATATACATTTAGGTCTATGCAAAGATAACAGCAATAATAAAGCATTAAGTATTTTTAATGATTTACCTATTGGAATTTCATATCATAATAATGTTGGAGCTGATACTCTACCATTCCTAGAACAGTTACAAGGTATTAATAATCCTATTTTTATTAAATTGCATTCCAAACAGAGTAATTGGGGTCTTCATAATAGGGGTAATTGGAGACTAATGCTTGTAGATAGTCTATTAAGTAGTAAAAATTCTTTATTAAGAAATACCGACAAAATTAGAAATCACAACATTGGATATGTAGGATGCTCCAGTTTTATGTGTCATAATTTTGAGCTTAAAAATAAAGAAAAAATCAAAGAGCTAGAATATAAGTTATATCTACCCAAAGTAAGCAAAAAAATATTCTGCGGTGGTAATATGTTTATGGGTAAGACCTTGTTATATAAAAAGACATTAGACAAACGGTACAATATGCTACATGACCTGTTATCTACAGAAAAAGGAAAAGTATCTGATATTAAATATGGAACTTATTGCCATGCTATGGAAAGAATATTGGGTTATATATCCAATAATGAAATATATACATCTGAAAATTGTCATTTAAACACTATTAAAATTTTATCTAAAAATACAGATCATGAGTATTTGCGTCTTAGAATTCTGCCTAATAATGAGATATATTGCACAGAACAACCTAATATATATGGTAAAATTATAGAACAGAATACCGATTCTTTTACAGTTGAGTGGTATCATATACCATCAAAAAAACACCAATATCAACTCATCTCCAAAAACACTTATATTAACAAAATACATACGTAGGTTAATTAAACTAAAAATTAGTGTATTTAATGATATACCTTACTTAAGCTAAAAACTAAAAGGGCCTTTATTATGTCATGGCAAATTGAATTACCTTTAATTGTTAGATCTTGGATTAATGACCTTTCTGATACCCCAACTTATAGCGATGAAAGAATTCAACAACTGCTCGTTGTAGCAGCACAACATGTTATACAGCAAGTAGATCTTACTAATAAATATACAGTTAATATTGTCAATCCAGATCTTAGTCCGGACCCAACAACATTAGGAGAAAAAGATCTTGATTTTATTGGATTTGTAACATTAAAAGCCTCTTGCATATTAGACCAAAGTTCTCTGAGAACCAAAGCTGCAATGGATGGCATTAGAGCTGCTTTAGGCCCAGCACAACTGTCTGTGGGAGGGTCATTAAGAGGATACGAGGTAATATTAAACGAGGGGCCATGTGCTTTATATAATCAGCTTATTATGGATTATAAGATAGGTAATGCTAATGCTATTCGTGCTATACTCAGTCCTTTCGTTGGTAATAATTTTGATCCATCCAGCTTAAGATTTCCTGGAGATACAAGAAGAAATATTTACACTTAAACTATGAGGAAAACTAATGTCAGCAGCTGTATTTAACTATAATTTAGATTTAGGATCGGACTTTAGTATTGTATACCAATATAATGATTTTGACGGTACCCCTATAGATTTAACTAATTCTACTATTGTTTTTCAAATTATCCCACCGGACGGAGAAAGCTCAACCCAATGTGTTAGATGTTCTTCAGCAGCTAATGCTTCATTAACAGCTGACGGCTGGTCAATATCTAAAAATTCTGCTGGAGAAATTACCATAAAATTTCTAGCATCTTTTACAAATAAATTCGACTACACTTCTGCTACATATGATTTAGATGTAATAGATGAATTTAATGGAGACAAAGTATCTGGCGTGAGAATAGCTACTGGAACAATTACTTTTACCAGCAGAAATAGCGCGTTTGTAGAGTCTGCTCCCACTAACCGAGATGCATTACAGGCTTGTGGAAATTTCCAACCTGTAGTTGGAGCTTCTTTTAACTATAATGGTACAACATTCGGTTCTGAATCTACTTTTGAATCAGCTGTATTTAGTGGTGTTTCATTTGATGAAAGTAATTTTATATCATCTAGTTTAAGTGGTATTGATTTTACAAATTGCAATATTATAAATTGTGATTTTTCTAGTTCTACTTTGTCTAATAATACTTTTGAAGCGTCTAGTAATAATCAGAATAATAGTGTTTCACAGCCAGCTACTTCATCGTCAGATGATTTATGTTTGTCTGACTGTTTATTGGAATTAGATTTATATGCAGTAGCATATCCAGGAAGTGGATTTACTATTGATGATTTATCTACATCTTCAGGCACAATTACTATTCCAAGCACAGAAAATAGAATCATAGAAAAAATAGAAATTGGATTAGATAGGTTGGTTCACAACAGTCCTTCGGATTTAGTGATGGTCGTTTCTCCTCCTAGTGGGGATGATGTGCTTCTGGCAGCTAACCAAAAAATAATAGATTATACTGAAGATACTGCTTTTTCTTGTGTTTTTTCTGATACAGCTAGCTCTACTTCTTTCTTACATACTGCAGATAACGGAGACTATGTAAAAATTTACGACAAAACCTCAACTGCTGATTGGTCACAAACTTTAGAAGTTAGTTTTAGCGAACAGGGTATTTATGGTTCAGTCCCAACTGGTAATTGGACTTTGTATGTAAAAGATAACGATCCTGCGATAGCTGGTTCTATTCAAGGCTGGAATCTTATTATAACTTATGCGGCGGTATAATATGAGTAAAGTATCCATTAAACTAGAGTCTGTCAACTCTTCCACGGTTAAAGCTTCTTTATCAGATCAGATAGTGGAGCTATTGCGTATTGATGATGATTTAGTCATTCTTCAAAAAAAGATTCCATCAGGCAAACAACAGTTAAAACAAAATATAAAATTAGAGTTAGTGAAGGAAAAACCTTTCTCTATCTCTGTTAAAAACTCACCAGATGGCACAGTTCTAAAAAGATCCTAAGAGGTTTCCATAATAATGAATAGATTTAATTCAATATTTACTTCAGAATTCAAACAAGTTTTTAAAGATGCTATAGATGCCATTTTATCAGATGATGGACTTACTGTTTCATGTAAATTTTTATATGCTGGAGATAAAAATCAGACTCAGTGTGATAACTGTGAATTTGATCCTATCACAAGACTTTCTGCTGGATTGTATAATGGTACTGGTCCTAGACCTTTTCCTAATCATGGAGTGTGCCCAGTATGTTTAGGTCATGGTGTTAAATATTCAGATTCATCTGAGACATTACAGATTGCTGCAATTTTTGACAGTAAATATTGGCTTAAAACACAAACGCAAGCTATTAATATTACCGATGGTTTTGTACAAACAATATCTAAGATAGAAACGTTACCCAAAATTCGTAATGCTCAATCAGTAATTTTTGATACTAGCATAGATCCTGCTTATGGATCATATAATTATCAAAGAGCAGGAGATCCAGCACCTGTTGGATTTGGCTCTAATGATTACATTATTACGATGTGGAAAAGAGCATGATTAATTTATCTTTAAATATATTAGAATCTGATTCACAAATATCTAAAGCTATCAAAGAGGCTTTAGTTAAAAAAATTTCTAAAGCTTTCAAGAGATCTGTTTCTGACATAGAGCCTAAAATAAAGTATGCTGTTATAGAAGCCATTAAGTCCGAATCTGAATATGGTAGTTTAATGGGAGGTACATTAAGATATGATTTTGGTATACCTAATACTTCTAATGTAGATCAAGTTATTGACGCAATGGTTAATAGATCTTTTTATGTTTCCAACAAGCCAGTATCTGCTCAAGGTTCTAGTCTTAGTGGTGGTTTTACAATACAAATGATAAAAAATGATGATATTGATTCTTTAATTATGACAGACATAGCTTCTACCATAGATCAAGAAGGGTATTCTCTTCCTTGGTTAAAGTGGTTATTAAGAGAAGGTAATGCTCCATTAGTTAAAAATTATAAAGTTTCATATGGTCCTAATACTAAGTCTAGAACAGGCAATGCTGTTATGGTAGAAGAACAAGGGTCAAGCTGGTCAGTTCCTGGGAAATTTAGTGGTACGATTACAGAAAACTGGATTACTAGAGCAGTATCCAAACTGGATGGTGTTATAATAAACATAATTAAATCTTCTATAGAAAAATATATATAATGACAACTTTTCACAACACAGGTTCTATCGGACAAAAGGGAAGAATCTCTTTTCTTGAAGATAATCTAAAGAGTTTTTTAGATTGGTCTTTTTTGCATATTGGAGGTTTTATTAATGTTGATACCAATGGTGATGACTTATATGAGAATGATTTAAGAAAATTATTACCGGTCTCTGATCCTTCTCAAAGAGCTAATATATGGGAAAGCAGTAGGAAAGATTGGGTTTATGAAACTTCCGCAAGTTATTCTGGTACAGCACCAGTTGATATTAGTGGGGTTTATGTTAATTCAACCTTTATTCCTGCTCCTACAGGAAGTGGTAATTATGGATATAATATTAATTATCCTTTAGGAAGAATAGAATTTTCTACTAATTTATCTACAAGTAGTAAAGTATATATTGACTATAGTTATAGATATATACAAGTTTATAAAGCCAATACTTCAGATTGGTGGCTAGAATTACAAAGAAATACATATTCTAAATTCCCCAGAACAACATCAGGTGATCTAGATATTACGGCTAATCACAGAGCACAAATGCCTTTTGTTATTATTGAGACTATAGGATCTAATTTACTTTCTCCTTTGCAGGTAGGAGATAGTAGAAATATACTTAATCAAGATATATTATTACATATTTTTTCTGATAATATTAATCATAGAAATAATATAGCGGAAACATTATTACAACAAAAAGACAATTCATTTCGTTTGTATGATACTAATCGCGTAGTAGAGACAAAAAAGTATCCATTAAATAGAAATGGGTCAAAAAATGATGATGGAATGACTTATCCAAATTTGGTAGATAATTATGCGGCCAATTGGTGCAGCGTTAAGAATAGTAATATTTCTGAGCTAAATACATTTGGGCATAATTTATTTAATGCTATAGTAAGATGGAATATAGAAATTTATCCTTAATCCATATTATTGGTGTATTAATTATCGAGTCAACATAGTAAAAAACACCGCACATTCAAACATTAAACCTATATTTCCGGAGAACTAAACATGGCTAATAATAGAATTTTTTATGCTACACAAGCCGTATCAATCGTGCCTAAAGATGACGATGGCACTGAATTCAGCAGTCAGTATGCAGCACAAGGTGTACAAAGTGTAGGTTTAACCACTAATTATAATCTAGAACAGGTTTTCCAACTTGGTCAGCTTGAAATTTATGATCAGGTAGAAGATATTCCAGAAGTAGAAATGACCATTAATAAGAATATTGATGGTAGTGCTCCTTTATATTTACTTTGCATGGGTGGGTCAGCTGGAATTGCTGGTGCTAGTGGAAAAACCCTACCAGCATTAGCCAATAACAAGATGGATGCTTTTCTTACTGTATATCCAGATACTGCTAGTGCAGCTAGTGGTGCATATGAGAAGGGTGCAAAAATGACAGACATGTATTTGTCTAGTGTGTCATTTACTTTTCCTGTTGATGGCATTTCCACAGAAGATGTTACTCTTGTAGGAAATGCAAAAACTTGGGGTGATACCGATCCTGCTTTTACTAATCAGTATGGAAGTAAAACAGCTCCACGAGTTGCTCAAAGATATAGTATTGATGTAAGTAGCTTACCATACTCAAGTAGAGTTCAAAGTGTAACAATGAGTACTGACTTTGGTAGAGAAGCTATTAATGAACTTGGTACTATGAAACCATATTATCGTTATGTTAATTTCCCAGTTGAAGTTACTTGTGAAATTGAAGTTATTGCTTTAGACGGTGATGGAGTTGAAGCAGCCGACGCAACAACGTGCAATACTAGGTTGAATAATGTAGGAACAGGAGACACCATTGCTATTACTGTTTGTGGTGAAACCGCTGGTGATAGTCTTACCGTAAATCTTGGCACTAAGAATAAGATATCTAGTGTTAATTATAGTGGTGGAGATACTGGTGGTGGTAATGCAAGTATCACTTATAGTTATCAGACATTTAATGACTTTATTGTTACTGGTGCAGGAACTTTTGGTGAGTGTCCTGTTGTATAACTCTACGTTGTTGATTTAATATAAAAAGATTAGGTTTTAATTCAAGGATTTAAGGATAGTATGAATACTGAGGAATTGTATTCTTTAATAGGAAAATTATATGTAGATATAGTTAATATGAAACAAATTATTGACTCTTTACAATCTCAACTTAAAGAAAAAGAAAAAGAAATTGCTAATTTAGCAAATCCAACGGATAATGTATGAATATGATGCTGATACTTTGTTGTATAGAATTCTTAGCAAAAAACTATTATTAAACTATAACAATATAGATTATTGCTTATTGACTCCTGATGTAGAATTAAAATATTTAGCAGAGATAGAATATAACAAGATTGTTAACGATGAAAAATTTGGGAATTGGTTAAGAGAAGATAATATAGATTGGGCTTTATATAGTAGTGATCTTTGGACACGAGATACTCAGGAAACTATTGAGAAGCTAGACAAAACATTAGAGAATTTAAAAGTCGAATTGTATTTAGGACGATCAATGAAAGACAAAACAAAAAAAACCAGAAAACTTATAAATTCTACCAGAAGACAAATGAATAAGTTAATCTCTAATAAAGAGGAAATACAAGTAAATACATTAGAATCTTATGCTAATACTATAAAAAATCAATTTATAATTAGGAAAACCTTGTATAAAGATAGTAAGTTAATATTTGATAATAATCAAGATGGTAATTTCCTCTTGTTTAATGAGGTTGTATCTGAAATTAACAAACATGCTTTGGGTATGTCTGATTTTAGAAAGTTAGCAAGAGAATCTGCTTGGAAAAATTATTGGAATTGCGACAAAACAAGAGTATTTCAAGGATGTGTACAAGAGTGGAGCGATGAACAAAGAACTTTAGCAAATATATCTAGAATGTATGATAGTGTTTGTGATCATCCAGAACCTCCTGAAGATAGTGTTATTGAAGATGATGACATGTTAGATGGTTGGATGACATACCAAAGAAGAAAGAACAAAAAAGAGAAATCAAAAAATTTATATGATGCACAAAATCCTAGACTACAAAAGGCTCAAGAAGTATTTTTAGTAGCTAACGAAGATCAAAGTATAGCAGATATTAAATCTATGAATACTCCAATAAGTAAACAAATCATTGAAGAACGCAATAAATTTTTTAAGACACAAAAAGGAGAGGTAAAACATGGAGCTTTACCTGATGTTGTGAGAGACGTAAACAATCGCTTAAATACAAAGATCAAAGAGTCTAAACCTAAAAGAAATAACAGGTAAATATTATGGAAAAAGATGAACTAGTAGATAGTATATATAGAAAATTTCAAACAACGATGATTGGGTCTTTAGCAAGATTTGAAGAATCTTTTTCTTATCTATGGGAACGAGAGTCTAGTAATAGAGAAAAATTTGAAGAAATTTGGGAGGACACTAGAAACAGTATTCTCAATAATGGAAATAAACAAGCCAGAGAAGCTGCTAGAGAATTGAACGCTTTTTTCAATAAAGGCAGAGTAAAAAGACAATACAAATACAACTTTAAATTTAAAGAACCAGGAGATTCCAATGAAAACTAAGACATTTAAGGTCACTATAGAGGACAAGGAACAAACTATTTTAGTCAGAAGCCCTTCGTTAGATGATCAAAGAGAAGGACAAAAAGCCTATAATCAAGCATTTACAGATGCTGTTAAATCCAATAGTGTGGTCAGAGCAAAATTAGATGATCTATTAGAGAGTCAAGGATTGTGGAATGATGAGAAACAAGCACAATTCACATTATTGCAAAAACAGATTGCTGATGGAGAAAAAAGACTTCAGAAAGGCGGTTTTGGATTAAATGAGGCGAAAGACCTAGCAGTTAAAATAAAAGGCTTTAGAGACGAAATTAGGGATCTTATTAGTGTTCGTACTAGTTTAGATAACCATAGTGCTGAAGGTCAAGCTGATAATGCTAGATTTAATTATTTGGTAAGTGCATGTGTGGTGTATAATGATACTAAAGAAAAGGTGTTTACAAATTTAGCTGACTATATTGATAGGTCTGCTGAAAATGTAGCAATTGAAGGTGCTCAAATTTTGGCTAATATGCTTTATGGTTTAGATAATAATTATGAGACTAATTTACCCGAAAATAAATTTCTCAAAAAATATAAATTTGTAGATGAAGAATTAAGGTTTGTTGACAAAAAGGGCAGATTAATTGATGGGGAAGGAAGATTGATTAATGAAGATAGTAGATATATTGATGAAGAAGGTAATTTTGTTGACAAATATGGAACTAAATTGAAGGATGATGGAGAATATGACTTAGACTCTCAACCATTTTTGGATGAAGATGGAAACCCAATTATTATTAGCGAAGAAAAAGATGAAGCACCAAAAACAAAAAAATCAAAACCAAAACCAAAACAAGAGCCATTGGAGGAAGAGCCAGAGTCTAGTTAATTGTTGTATTGTGTGTAGTGTTATTGCTTTTATGTCCCCGTTTCTGCTTTGTGTAGATGCGGGGATATATTATTTTACGAGGTAGTGTTATATGGCAGCATCAGCTTTTAATCTTACTGCTCAGATTAATCTAAGAGGTCCGTCTAACGTTAGACAGATCACATCTAGACTGCGCAAACAGCTAGGTGCTGTTACAGCTGATGTCAAAGTAAATCTTAATAGAAATTCTATCAAAGACATAACCGCACTCAATTCTTCTCTAAAGAACTTAAATCAAACACTTGGTCAAACTACTACTAGAGCTCGAAGCGCATCTAAAGCTTTAAATAGTTTAGGTTCTTCTGTTAGTAGTATGTCTAAAAGTGCGTCTTCTGTCAACAGAGCATTAAACAATGTCGCTACTGCTACAAAGGCCGTTAGTACTACCACAGCAACTGCACAACAAAATATTACAGCTGCTAAAACACAAATGGAAGAGTTTGGTAGACAAAGTGCTTTAGCCGTTAGAAGATTTGCTGCGTTTACTGCTGTCACAACAGTATTTTATGCTTTCACCGGAGCTGTAAAACAGGCTGGAGTTGCTCTTATAGATTTTGATAAACAACTTGTTAGACTTAGACAGATTTCTGGCGAGGGAGAATCAAACATAGCAAGACTGCAAAGTACAGTTACTGGTTTGGCTAAAAATCTAGGAGTTGCTTCCGGAGAACTTATTACTGTTTCTGCTACTTTAGCACAGGCTGGTTTGTCTATTAGAGATACAGAAAAAGCGCTCAAAGCTTTAGCTCTTAGTGCTTTGGCTCCTTCTTTTGATAATTTAAATAAAACAGTTGAGGGTAGTATTGCTCTTATGCGTCAGTTTGGTATTAGTGCTGGTGAGTTAGAAGCTTCCCTAGGTGCTGTTAATGCTGTAGCTAATAGATTCGCTGTTGAATCTGGAGATATTATTGCTGCTATTCAGCGTACTGGTGGTGTGTTTGCTTCTGCTAGTAAAGGAGTTAGTGAAGGTACAGATGCTTTAAATGAATTTATTGCTGTGTTTACAAGTGTTCGTGCTACTACTCGTGAAAGTGCCGAAACTATTGCTACAGGTTTGAGAACTATCTTTACTAGAATACAAAGAGGCTCTACTATTGAAGCCTTAAAAGATTTTGGTATTACTTTAACAGATCTAGACGGTAAATTTGTTGGGGCTTATAAAGCTATCGAGCTGTTAGCTAAAGGTTTAGGTACATTAGATCCAAGAGATTTAAAGTTTTCTCAAATAGTTGAAGAGCTTGGTGGTTTCCGTCAAATCGGTAAAGTTATTCCGCTTATTCAACAGTTTAGTACAGCACAAGCTGCTTTAAATGTAGCACAACAAGGTTCTGCCTCGTTGACTAAAGATGCAGTAACAGCACAATTAGCACTTGCTGTTCAAATAGCTAAAGTAAGAGAAGAATTTTTATCTTTAATTAGAGAAATTGGCGGTACAGATAGCTTCAAAGCTATGGCTAAAGGAGTATTAGGTTTAGCTAGTGGTTTAATTAAAGTTGCAGATGCAATGAAAGAAATTGTGCCTTTGTTAGGCATATTAGGTGCTGCTAAAGGATTCGGAGCATTAAGACAATTTGGTAGAGGGTTCATGGGAGGAATGAAAGGTAAAGGAGCTGCTTCTGGTGGTCTTATTGGGTATTCTAAAGGTGGTCAAGTACCTGTAGCTTTAATGCCAGGTGAGACTGTAGTATCTCCTAAAGAAGTTAATAAAGTAGGACTTAGTCGTTTAAGAAAAATTAATAATGCAGATAGAAAAGGTTTCTCCAAAGGAGGATATGCAAAAGTACCAGGTAGAGGTAGAACAGATAGTTTTAAAACATCTTTACCAGAAGGAAGTTTTGTAGTAAGAACAGATGCCACAAGTGCTTTAGGTGGTCCGGGCGGCGTGATGAGAGCTGCTAACAGACAAAAACTTGCTGCTGGAGATTTAGTCAGAACAAGAGATATAATAAATAGAAAAAGTATTCAGGGTACTACAACTTTAAGAAAAAACAGAAAAGAAGTAGGTGCTACCAATTGGTCTTTAGATGATATGTTGTTTTTAGCTAGCTATAACCAAACTACTATTGGAGCAAATGATAAGCGTTTGAAAAAAGTTCCTAAAAAACTTATGAATACCTATAAGAATGCTCCAAATGCTGCTGCTAGAGGTAGAGCTTTTGAGCCCGTAGCCGCCGCTGCTACAGGAAGAAAACTATCAAAAAAGGGCAACGCTTTTCTAGATACTAAAAATGCTGAAATGAAAAGCGATAAAAGTCATGGAGAAAATAAAAAGAAGTCTTACTTAACATTACTTGTCAAAGCACTAAATGCTAATTTTTCAAAAATTAAAAATCAATTTAAGCCTACTATAGATAGAGTTTCTCCATCAGGTGCCTTTACTAATATTTATGATGGAGACTTTTCAAAGCCTAATAAAAGAGTCACTGCTGCTAATGGCGGTGAGATACCTATAATGGCTCAGGCAGGTGAATATGTAATAAATAGAAAGTCTGCTAAATCTATAGGCTATGGTAATCTTTCTAAGCTTAATAAGTATCATAACGGTGGTGTAGTTGGCAGATATGCTGCTGGAGATGTAGTAGCTTCTAGAACCGGCGCCGGAGCAATTGAATTTGATAAGAGTGTAGTACAGCTAGCTAAAGAAATAAGCGCTGGTGGAGTAGACATAAAAACAGCTTTTGATCAAGCTAAAAAAGCTATGGAACAGGCAGCGGCTAAACTTGCCACAGCTGATCCTGGTAGAGTTGGACAACAAGCCGCTAGTAGAGGCGTTAATATGTCAAAGGTTCCATTGAGACAACCTTTGAATCAACCTGCCTTTAATAAACTTAGCCCAGCTCAAAATCCTAACGCAAATACCGGTACTAAACAAATACAAAAACAAACTAATGATCTAGTTAAGCAATGGACAGACACTGGAAATACTGGCATAAAAAATGCTCAAGAGATTAAGAAAATATACGATAATGTATATAAGGCTGAAAAAGACAGATTAATGAGGCAGCTTCAGGCTGGTAAAGATCCTGATTTAATTAATCAAGCTAAACAAGGTGCTGCTACTACAGCTAGAATGGCTGCTGCAGATGCTACTTTATTCCAAAACAATATGGGTCCATTGTCTTCTGTTAATACAAATACAGGACAAGCTGCTTTAAGAGCAACAGATTTTGCTGTAAGAGAAAGTGAATCTGGTGGAACACTAGCCACCTCTGATGCACAAAACCAAAGAGCTAGTAGGCAAGCAGCAAATAGAGCAAGTCTTCCAATGGGACAACAAATGCAGATTGCTGGTGCTCAAAAAGGAGGATTGGCTGGCGGCGCTCAAATGGCTGGTGGTAAAATCGTATCAGCTTTTCAAGATGGTTTAAAAAATGCAACAAAACCTCTTGTAAATTTTGGAATGGGAGTTAAGAAATCACTAGCTCCAGTAAATGCATATGCTATGAGTATAAGAAAAGCTCAAGGAGCTACGGGTAAATTGTCGGCAGTCTTTTCTCCATTGAGATCTGCACTTGGAAGATTAACAAAATCTGTAATTGGAGCGGGTAAATCTTTGGGTAGAAGAGCTAAAGGAGGAATGATGGGTGGTGGTGGTGGCAGTGGTATGGGAGGCATGATGGCTTCTATGGCACTAGCTAGTATCGGAGATAAAATGTTTTCCGGTGAAGCATTAACTGCAGATGAAGCAGCAAATAATGCTTTGGGTAAGGGTATGACAGATGCTGGTAGTATGGGTCTCATGGTTGGTGCTATGGCAGGTCCTATTGCTGGTGTCGCTGTTGCTGCTGTGGGTGTGGTTCAAGCATTTGATGAATCCGCAAAGGCTGCTAAAAAATTCAAAATAGACCGAATGAGACAAGAATTAGAAAGTAACGGAGAAAAATTATCTGCTATATTTAAAGATATAGGAGAAACTGGAGTAGCTACTGCAGATCAATTAGCTGAGATGTCAAAGATTAGTCAAGGCAGTGTAGCTAATGCTATGCAGATGGCTGACACACGAACTGAAGCTATTAATAGTCCTGGAGCTGCTATGTTTGAAGGTATTTTTGGTGCTTTCACTAGTTCAAGATCTGGAGACATGGGTACTGAAGCTGGACAAAGAGGTAAAGATTTAGTATTTCAAGAACAAGGTTACGCAGGTCTTTTTTCAACAATGATGAATGGTGCTGAAGATCTCAATAAAAGATTAGAGCAAATTGCTCCCAAGATCGCCGCAGAGACATCAAAATCTTTTCAGCAGGCTGCTACACAAATTAATGGTGTTTTTGAACAAAGAATTATGGCTGGTGAATCTATTGCAGATATTATAGGAGATGCAGATTGGAAAGAAAATTCTACAGCCATTGCAAGATCCAATGTTGCAGTAGAGACACAAATTCAGACTATTAAAAACAACACCAAGATGTCTCAAGAAGAAAAAGATGCTAGAATTGACAATATTATTGCTACTGAAGCCGAAAGAGCTGCAAGACCAGTATTAGAGTCTATGGCTCTTAAGAAATCAATGAAGGATTTGGATAAGTCTATTAGAAAAATTAGTTTCTCTTTTACGAGAACCTTAGGTAATATGAGTGATTCAATGGGCAAGGCGTCCCAGGGATTGCGAGACTTTAAGAGTTCTACAGCAGAAGCCACTGCTGCTATATCTGGAAATGCAAAATCTAGTACTAATACAGGTATTGATTCTATATTAACTACCTTAAATAATCCGACTGCTTTTACAGGACAGGAAAGAGCTGCTGCAGCCGGTACTGCGTCTGGCATGTTTGGCAGTCAAGCAGGGAATATACAAAAACTTTTAGAAGTTGGGCCTAATATAGAAAGTGCTGTACTAGGAACTATAAATCAAGTTGTTTCTTCTAATCAAGGAGACACTAATGAGGCCGTAGGATTTAAAGTAGCTGATGCAGTTAGGAATAGGTTGGATGGTTTGGGACTACCTGCTTCTCTGGCAGACAAAGTAGCTTCGCAAGTAGGTAAAGCTGTATCTAAAACCAGAAGAAAAGGTGAGGACAGTGTCGACTTTGGAGAAATTACAGAACAAGTACCGGGATTAACTAAACAAATAGATATGCTTTCTAAAACTTCTAAGGGAGCACAAAGATCTTTAGAGTTTTTAGATAGTGCATTTAAACAAATGGCAGAAGCTACTAATGAGGCCATTAAATTGGAGATGGATGCGAATAGTCGTTTAAGAAAATCTCAAGATGTTGTATTTAATGGGAATAAGCGTCTAGCTGAATCTTTAGGTAAAACTATTTCATTTTCCCAACAGCAATCTAAGATTAGATCTCAATTAGCTAATCAAACTGGTGGAGCCACCACTGTTGCTGGTATAGGAGGCAATGTATCTAATCTACAAAATCAAAAATCAGACCTAGAAGCAGGCAAGCAATCTGCTATAGCAGCAGGAGATGTTGAAGCTGTTTTGCAATTTGAAAGACAAATTAAAAATACCAGTGTTGCATTAAATGAGAATGTGAATGCTTTGAAAAACTTAGCAGATAGCGGAGAGATGGCTTCTGCTGCATTGTCAGAAATGGAAAAAATACAACAAAAAAATGCTGCTGGTGCTAATATCATAGAAAAATTAGTAACTAGTACTCCTGGTGAAATAAGTAAGATGAATTCTTCTATGGCTAGATTAAGCAATAATATGGCTGGTGGAATGAATATGGGTACTAGTGCAGATCAGAGAAAACAAGACTTGGATCTTTTCAATATGCTTGCACCAATGTTAGGAGATCAAGAGGGTGCTTTAAAAGCTAATGTCTTGGAGTCAATGCTGGGTCAATCTGGTGTTGGTATGACTCCAATGTTCCAGCAGGTTTTGGACTCTATGAGAAACCCTCAAGCAGATCCTCAACAAGCTCAGGCCATAGCGACTTACCAAAAAGCTATTGACGAGCAAGCTAAAGCTAATCAGCAATTAGCTATGATGAATCAAAGCATGGCAGATAAAATTGCAGAAAAAACAGGTAGAGCAGTTGCAGATGCTATAAAAAATACCAAATTATCTTTTGAACAATCACAAATAAGTGACTCAGCCAATAATATAAATGCTGTGCCGTTATCTACTGGAGGGCACGCAGTATTTACTCCAAAGGGTAGTGACACTGTTCCGGCTATGCTTACTCCTGGAGAGTTTGTAGTAAATAGACAATCTACACAAAAGAATCTTCCTTTATTAAAATCTATCAATAGTGGATCATATAGTAGTGGAGGTAAAGTTGGATATTATGCTGCTGGTGGTTTTATTAAAGACACTTCGTCTGATCCGGATGCTCCTAATCCTAATCTGAAAGTTTCTGATCAACCATTAAAGAGATTTGATCCTAATTTAGTAAAAGGCGTATTACAATCTGGTTCAGATGCTGTCAGTATCATAGGTATTCCTGCTGTTTATTATCCTATATATGGTGGTGAGAAAAACATTACTTCAGACATGATGAATAGTCTTGGCGACAAATACAGGAACGCTCCTCCTTCTTGGTTTAAAAGTCAAAGAAGAGAACAGGCAGATGCAGCTAGAGAAGATGATTTTGATACGAGAAAAGACAGAGGCTTAGTTGTTGACTTAACAGCGGGTATTACAGGATGGGAGCCTGGTAGACAAGGATATATTCGCAAACATTTTGAAAGAAATAGGAATTTGGGCTGGGCGGGATATAACACTATGCTTGAAGCTGTTGGTGCTACTGATAATGATCAGATAGTTCCAAAATTTGAAATGCTAAAAGCAAAATCTGGTCAACCAGCAACTGAGATTGCTAAAAATGTACCATTAGGTATGGACGGAGTAGAAGCTGGGAATAGTGGTTATACTACAAAACTAAGCTTAAGTAAACATCATGCAGGAATATTTGATCCTAAATCGTATGAGATAAATGATAAAAGTAGCAATCCAACCAATAGTGTTCAAGGACAGCTAGAAACTGCAGCAGCAATGCGTGCTGAGCTTATGAATAGCAGGGCTGTATTAGACAATATTTTAAATATCGAAGTTGCCGGTGAAGAGGGAATGGACAGTACAAAGGCAGCAGCGAACAATATGTTCAAAAAAGCAAAAAAGTATGATTATTTTGCTCCTAGTTCACCAGATATTAACGTTAATGCTAGGGATTCGTCGGTTGATTTTGCTGAAATTTACGGAGTAAGAGGAGGTGGTGGAGCAGCTGCGGAAATGTCGGAAAGTCATAAAAATGGTCTTGGTGTTGATGGTTATGGCAGTTTAAGTATAGGTAAGCGTAATGTTCCTATTTTGAAACACGGAAATATATCTGGAGGATTACAGTCCGGCGGAATTACAGCAGGTGCTAAGAGTTTGAAAGGATTAGGCGAAAGTATAGATAAATGGACGGCTTATTTAACAGGTTATGATAAATATAATACTATGCCTGGTGATGTTGTAACAAAAGCATCATCTAATACGAAACTACAAAAAATACAAGATGGTAGTTTTAATTCACTTTTTGCAACCTTCCCAGCAGAACAACTTAATGAAGATTGGAAAAGTAAAGCTCCTGATGGACTAAGTGTTTTTATGAACAAAGGCGCTTCTTCAGTAGCAAACTGGCAAAAAAATGTAGTAGATAATTTGATGGCGAGTGAAAGAGGTCAGGACCTCGTAACTGATAATAAAGGATATCTTATTGGAGCAGGAGGATCAGACACTGCGGATATAAATATAAATGGGAACAAATCCAAACATGCTTGGGCGAATGGTATCGTACTAGCTAAGGAGATTGTAGATGGTCCTCTTCAAGGTATGGCAAGAACTGTTGAGAAAGAAGCAGAGAAAGCTCAAGATGCAAACTTTAAAATAGGTAGCAGGAAGACGCATCAGTTTACTTTATCTAATAAAAATTTATCACCAGAAGACATAAAATTTGGTTTTGGTTACAATGATTATGATATTCCTAAATTAACATCTCAAAATGCATATGGTGTTGGAGGAATGAAAGAAAGACTAAAAGGTATACGTTTAGGCTCATCTGCAGACATGGCTCTTGTTGATATATTCAGAGATTCTACATTTGGTAACCTAGATGGCAGGTCTCTATTTGCTTCGTCGCCACAAGAATTACAAGAAAGAATTAAAAAACATTTCAATGAAATTGCTAAGGGTTTTGATAAGACAGACTATTCTTTCGACAACGAAACAAAATTCCAAATGCATAAGCAGGTAGGATCTATTGATCCTGATGCTGCAGCAGCTCTAGGTATAAGTCCAAAAGATAAATACGGCTACTATACAGATATGTCAGAATCTTTGGTTGGCGATGCATTAAAAAAGACTCTTATGGGTAAAGCTGTAGCTGATGCTAATGTTGTTTCTAAGCCTAGCGATCCAAAAATTACACAATTTCAAGCAGACCCCAATGCAATTATAGGAGGTGTTCTTAGCAAACACAATCAAGCACTGCAGCAATTAGGTATAGGAATACCTGCAATACCAGCAGCTCAAATTGGTAATTTTACTAAT
>TARA_Y100000385_G_scaffold37048_1_pt1 | contig 19927 bp, 20 predicted proteins | sample TARA_Y100000385 | Tara Oceans TARA_Y100000385 (sample SAMEA2620980) | marine metagenome | biome: marine biome (ENVO:00000447); feature: surface water layer (ENVO:00002042); material: "saline water (ENVO:00002010), including plankton (ENVO:xxxxxxxx)" | depth 5 m
ATCTTCTTGCCAAATAGCAGAAGGATTATCCAACCGATTTATTTGTCCCCAACCAATATTGGTGTTAAAACCGCCATGCCAAATATTATTCTCATCCTCCCAGTATCCGACAGATGCAAATAGCATGCTTTTATGATTAACTAATTGTAAAACCTCTGAACCACCTAAGAATTTATTATCTGAATCGTAGCCTCCAGCTGTAAATGATTTGCTCCAGGACTGGGCATTTAACATGCTATAAGAGCATATAAACCATGATAAAATAACAATTCTCTTTGTCAAGTACATTTTCATTTCATTAACGTATTTTCAATTGAATTTTTACTTAACTATTTCGAACGAGATTTATTGTGCATAACGTTTTTCGGCTATGCTTCGTGCTGACCTCGCGAATATAACACTTTCGCCATGAAGCATAGGCGTTATGTGTTCACTTTGACACGCTAGAAATATTTTTAGATTAAACTATCTTAATCAAATTGACTTTCAAGTTTAGAGCAAATTTGATTTACCCCCATCAACACGAATAATTTGTCCTGTTATCCAGGATGAATTTTCTGAAAGTAGGAATGTGGCAATTTTAGATATATCCTCAGATTCTCCAATCCTTTTAAGAGGGTGTTTACTAGCTAAAGCATCTTTTTTTTCATCACTATTTAATAACCGACTAGACATTCTTGAATTTATTATTGAAGGTGCAATTCCATTAACTCTCATTTGTGGAGCAAATTCAGCTGCTAGATTTTTAATTAACCCTTCGATTGCTCCTTTAGATACTCCAACTATCGAATGAAAAGGAAAGCCTCTCTGAACCGCAATACTAGATATCAGAACTAAAGATGCTGACTGACTTTTTTTTAGTTTTCGCAAGTTTCCTTGAATAGCTCTGATGGCTCCAAATACTTGAAGCTCTAAATCATCATGAAAATTATCGAGTGTACTTCGGTGAAATGGCTTTAAATTAATTGCACCTGGGCAATAAACAAACCCGTCAATCGCTTCATCCGGAATAATTTCTTCGCCCCATTCCGAAAGCACATCCCATTTAAAACTTGTTAATTGTGGATGTTTAAATTCAATTGGTGTGCAAAAGTAAGAAGCAAAAACTTTGTGTCCACTTGCTAATAAATCTTTTAAAATTGCTGAGCCGACTGAAGAAGATCCACCGATAATAAGAAACGTTGACATAATGTTATTTTATTTTTTCGATTTTATTTGAGTCATTAGTAATTTCATCAAAATCACTTTTTTCTTGTGCCTTGTGTTGATTATTAATCATTCTTAAAAGGAAAGCCATGTAAGTTATAAAGATAACAAGGCCTATGCCGAATATTGTTAGATCATTCATGTCTATTTTTTTTGAACTAGTTTGATAAAAATTGCGAAACATAAAATGGATGGAACCCAGATGCCAACAAACATGCCTTCTTGTTTCTGACCATTGAACCAGAGAGATACTGAGAGCAGGAAGCTGATAAATGCTAAAATGACAGGATAATAGGTCTCTAAAAATTTCATTTTAATATAATTTTTTAATTAATGTTTAATAATATTGTGATAAAGTTAAACAAAATTATTACTATTGTTTAACAAAACTCATTAAAAGTTAAACAAAATAAACGAAAAATGGACTTAAAAGCAGCTATAGTAAGAAAATCACATTTCAATTCTGCTCATAGATTACACAACGAAAATTGGAGTAAAGAGAAAAATCGTGACGTTTTCGGTAAGTGTAACAATGAAAACTTCCATGGGCATAATTACGATTTGGAAGTAAAGGTAATAGGTCAAATTGATCCTGAAACGGGCTTTGTAATGGATGCTAAGGTTTTGAAAGAAGTCATTGAAACTGAAGTGATAAATCGCTACGATCATCGGAATCTTAATTTGGACACTCAGGACTTTAAAACGTTAAACCCCACCGCGGAGAATATTGCAAAGGTTATCTATGAAAGGATTAGAATAAAAATCAGTAACGAATTTGAATTAAAAATAAAACTGTATGAAACAGAGAGAAATATTGTCGAATATCCTGAATGGTAGTTCGAAAATGGAAGTAGTGAATTTTGAAGAACAAGGTGATCAACACATTTTGACTTCTTTGGACACGCCAATGCGTGATGATGCTTTTTTGTTGTCTTCAGAAGAGAAGAAAAAAATAATTGAACATCATTTTGAAAAAATAATGTTGACTTTGGGTTTGGACTTAACTGATGACTCTTTAAAAGGCACACCTCACCGTGTTGCGAAAATGTACATCGAAGAGATATTTTCAGGATTAGATATTTCGAATAAACCGAAAATATCTCTTTTTGAAAACAAATATTCATACAATGAAATGTTGGTGGAAAAAAATATTACGTTTTTCTCTAATTGCGAACATCACTTTGTTCCGATTTATGGAAAAGCCCACATTGCTTACATTTCTAGTGGTAAAGTAATAGGTTTGTCTAAGCTAAATCGAATTGTAAAATACTTTTCCAAGCGGCCTCAGGTTCAAGAAAGGTTAACAAATCAGATTGCTTCTGAACTGCAAGAAATTCTGGAAACAAAAGATGTTGCCGTTCTTATTGATGCAGAACATTTATGTGTTTCTTCGAGAGGAGTTGAAGATGTAAACTCTGCTACAGTTTCATCATTTTACGGCGGAAAATTTAAGGCAGACGCAACTAAAAACGAATTTTTGAAATACCTGAAACTGTAAATTAGATGCATATGACTAGCATAAGATTTGTTTCGGAAATTGACTGTTTGGTAAATCAGTATATATCCTTGATAGAAGAATCGAGTAGGCTTCAAGAAAAGAATCCAAAGGAAGCTATGGTTATATTAACGGAAGCATCCTCGCTTGAAGTTAAAATTGAGGAATTGAAAATTGCCTACAAGAATTAGCAAAGGATTTATTCAGTCAAGATTATATGAGATGTATCACTTTTGTCAATTTCCTTATTACACAAAACGGTCCGCGGCTGCCCACCAGTGCGGCTTACGCCCAATATTGTTTGAAGTGAAAAATAGTTGTTTCAGAGGGATTAATATTTCGAAGAAATTAATCCCCATAGAGTGTAGGCTATGTTATCGGTATTAATCACCATTATAAGTTTTAATAGTGATAACAATTAATAGACTAAATAACAAGGTAATTACAAGTAGGGGAATACAAGATCCATTCCCTAGTGAAAAAGAAAGAAAAGTTAAGAGTTCCAGAAGTACAGTTGCTGCAACAAGTATGATAATCAGAAAAGTAAAGAAGGGTGGATTTATCCCTTCTTTTTCTTTGACTTTTATTCTGTACTGCGAATTTTCTTTTTGATCACGGTTTTTCAAAACAAAGGTGTTTTTCTGGTTTTCTGTCTCGTCGTGATCAATAATTTGGGAGTCGATGGGGAGCTCCATAAAAAGATTGTTTGCAGCAATCATATTCTCATTATTCCCCGCTTATGATAACAATTGAGTCTGAAGCCTGCTTAGCTAAGTTAGGTGCACGATGAGATTTAAATCCGATAATATTTGAAGAGTCACTAATTCGAGGTGATTAAATATCTTCACTCTCATTTACTTAATCAGCATGCCCTAGCTGGTTAACAAAATGAATCTTGTTATACTTGTTTATCCCGCAACAATTATTTCCAAAGTAAATTTTATAAAATTAGCAACTTCTTCATTAATGTTGGATCTCCCTATGGCATGTTCAATATTCTTGGAGCTTTACAATAGATTAAGGAAAGCATCAATATTCATAGTTTTACAGCCCATTTGTAACATTGCATCTTTGTACATTTCAAAATGACTTTTAGGAATACCAAGCTCATTTATATCAGTTTCTTCTCCAAAAACTATTTCATTAATGAAGGGAGATAATTTAGCGTTTCCAGAATTTCCAGTAGGCACATGGCACATCTCTACCTTTTGGTTGTTAGTCTATTACCTGCATAGCATATCTAATCAACAACACAAATTTCAACATTGCCCGTTGCGTCGCAACCATTTTCATCAGTTACTCTAAGCTCATAGTTCGTGCTTACATTCGGACGTACACTTTTGTTTATGTTTGTGGATATTGTTGATTCATTGGCAGACCAAGAGTAACTGTATTCGGGGCACCCTCCTTGTGCTGAAGCGCCAATATCGGCACAGCTAAGAGGTGTATAACCATAATAAACAGTTTCATCTTCTCCTGCGTCTGCTATCAATTGAGTTGGTTCAGTAAGGCTTATGTTTGCAGTAGCAGCGCATTGCCATTCATCTGTAACAACTAAACAGTAGTTCCCTGGAGCTAATTGATTTGCGGTATTAGAATTGGACCCATTTGACCATTGATATATAATGTTTCCGCAACCTCCGGTTACGTATTCTCCACCAACCATGCAGAAGACTGTTGATGTTTGCCCTGGGTTAAGATTATTAATATTGCCGTATGGATTATTGTTATTAGGGCATTGGGCTAGTGAGCTAGATTTAAAAAGACCTAAAGCCAATGAAGTTTGAAATAAATCCTTACCAGTTTTCATAGATGTAGTTTTCATTTTTGATAGTGATTCATTCTTTCTTCCGGCGTTAATGGCTTTTCTATGATGATCTTCTGCATGCCTTCATAGAGTTCTTATTTTGAAGAATCCATTTACTTTTAGAATTGTCGTAGTCTCCGCTTGAAATTCTTTTTTCACTTAGCCCTCTGTTATTGCTAATTTTCATATTGAAGTGAATAATGAATTCTGATTTCGCAGGCTCAGTTCTTAGCGTTTTTTCGGCTAATTTGTTCCACAAAAATTCTGCCGCTATAGCCCCACATTACCGAGGGTAGTTTTCTGAGTTTTCTAAAATAGAGGCCCTCTTGATTTCATCTTTATTGTATATTCTGTCCAAATGAAAAGAAGCTCGCTGAAACAAATGGAACGGAATAATTGTACTTCATAAGTTATTTTTTAAGTTCGCGTGTTGAGAACAATCTTGTTGCCATAAACATTAGTACCTGTATATCAGTTACTTAAGTTTGTGGGCGTTTAGTGTTATTCTCGTAATGAAACACGTATTCCCACAAAGAGACACTTATAAGCTCAAATATTGCCTCCGAATTGTTAAAATAAAATGGAGAAGTCAAAAATATTCATTAGGTATACGTGGTTGATAATTCACCTATGTAGGCACAATAAATACAATTAACTTAGGAGGGCATGGAGAATTTATCAATTGTAATTGCCGAGGATGATCAATGGTACGCTGAATTTATTAAGCATACCATTTTATTGACTGGTGAACATGAAGTACAAATAGTAGATACAGTTAAAGATTTAATGTCCAAAATTGTTTCTAATCCCGATATTATAACCTTGGATTTTAATTTGCCAGATGGTAAAGGGGAAAAAACATTGGATAGGATTAGAGCAAAAAACAAGGAGGTTGACGTTGTTGTTATATCGGGCCAAGAAGATATTCAAACAGCAATAAATCTTTTAAGCAAAGGGGCGTTTGACTATGTAGTAAAAAATGCCGAAGCACGAAATAGAATTATTCAAATTGTTAGATCAATTCTTGAAAAACAAAACTTAAAGGAACAGATTGTTAACCTCGAAAAGGAAGTTAGAACGAAACATGACTATAAAGAAACTTTAATTAGTAACTCCAAGAGCTTCAAAAAGATCTACGACCTCATTCATAAGGCATCTGAAACGAATATCAACGTTTCGATTTATGGAGATACAGGGACAGGTAAGGAAGTTGCAGCAAAGGCAATCCATTTTAATTCAACACGAGCTAAGCATCCGTTTGTTGCTGTGAACCTGTCCGCGCTATCTGAGTCTTTACTCGAAAGTGAATTATTTGGATATGTTAAAGGGGCTTTTACAGGAGCGGATCAAGATCGAAAGGGGAAATTTGAGGAGGCTAATAGAGGAACAATATTTCTTGATGAAATTGCCGAAATAAGTGAGGCTATTCAGGTAAAGTTATTGAGGGTATTGCAGGAAATGGAAATAAATCGTGTTGGATCTAATAAGATCGTTGCATTGAATTGTAGAATAGTAGTTGCCACAAATAAGGATTTGGCAGAAGAGGTTCGAAAAGGAAATTTTAGGCAAGATTTGTTTTATCGTTTAATGGGTTTACCGATTTATTTACCCAAGTTAATAGAAAGGGATAACGATGTTATTTTTCTTGCTCAATATTTTGCTAAAGAGTATGCTCACAAGAATGAGACAACAGCCTGCTCCATTAATGAGGGGTCTATTGTAAAATTGCTCTCCTACCATTATCCTGGGAATGTTCGTGAGCTTAAGTCTATTATTGATTTAGCTTGTGTTTTAACTAATGATTCAATAATAAAACCAGAGGACATTGTTTTTAATGATTTGGCGATCGGCTTCGTCGATTTTGATTCAGAGAATCAGTCATTAAAGGAACATAATAGAAGATTAATAGAAAGTTTGCTGAAAAAGCACAATAATAATGTTCGCTTGGTTGCTAAGAAGCTAGATATAGGAAAATCTACGATTTATAGAATGATTAGATAGGGGTATGAAAGGTATAATTTTTACAGAATTTCTTGAAATGGTAGAGCGTGACTATGGGTTCGAAATTCTTAATGATATAATAGATAATGCACAACTGGAATCGAAAGGAATCTATTCGGGAGTTGGAACCTATAATCATAAGGAATTTGAAAACTTAGTAGAAGCATTATCAAAACTAACAAAGGAAAGTAAGAGTGAAATTTTGAAAAAATATGGTCATTATGTTTTTCAAACATTTTACAAGAATTATTCTAGCTTTTTCACAAACATTAATCATCCTTTCGAGCTCCTAGAGCATGTAGATTCTCATATTCATAAAGAGGTTAAAAAACTTTATCCGGATGCAGAACTTCCGAAGTTTGAAACTACTCGGATAGGATCGAAAAGTATGCAGATGTTATATCGTTCCAAAAGAAGAATGGAATATCTCGCTTTGGGCTTAATGGAAGCAAGTTTCGAGCATTATACAACTTTCTGTTCAATTGAGATGAAGGAAGAGAACGCTGAATCTGTTTTGTTTACCATTAAAGAGAAGTAATGGATTCTGAGCACCATGTACTGCGAGTTTTAGAAAGGGAGCGAATGGCCAGAAAAGAATCTGAACGTATTCTAGAATCAAAAAGTCTGGAGATCTATGAACAGAAACTGGAAATTGAAACTTTACGAAATAAACTGGATAAAGAAATCCAAAGCAAGTTTTCTCAGATAAACAGGACACAGCGTATTCAGGAGGAAGTTTTTGAAGCTCATCCATTTTCAATTTTTATTTTTTCATTGAATTCTTTAAAAATTCTAAGCGCAAATAATACGGCTGTTGAACAGTATGGTTATTCAAAAAAAGAGTTTTTAGAATTATCAATAACGGATTTGCATAATGCTAAAGAAAAAGAAGAAGTTGACAGGCACGTTCATAATATAAAATCGGGTATTTATAGGGCGAAGACTTGGACGCATGTTAAGAGGAATGGAGAAAGTATTTCAGCGAAAATAACGGGTGTTACAATAGAATTTGATGAAGAACCGGCTAGGGTCGTTGTTGTGGAAGATGTTACTGAAAGCATGCTACTTCGAGAAAAAAATGAAATCCAGCAAAAAAGATATGTCAATTTAATTGATAAGTCCAGTGATTTGATTTTTGGTGTGTCTTCAAAGGGGAGATTTACTTTTGTGAATAGTGTGACTTGCGACTTAACGGGGTTTTCGGAGGAGGAATTACTTTCTATGTCATTTTTAGATTTAATAAGAGATGATTATCGTAAAAGGGTGCTTAGTTTTTACGAATTTCAATTACAAAGTGTTACAGAAACAACCTATACCGAATTCCCCATTGTGTCTAAAAATAAGGAGGTAAATTGGCTAGGTCAAAATGTAAATGTTTCAGAAAATAATTCAGGAGGATTTGAGCTCTCTGCTATTGCAAGGGTGATTACCGAAAAAAAAGTATTTGAAAAAGCTTTATTAAGAAGTGAGGATAAGTTTCGATCCATTATTGAGAATATGGAATTAGGCTTATTGGAGACCAATAGAGAAGGTTTAATTGTGAAGGCTTACAAGAGTTTTTGCAAGATAGTAGGTTATGCTCCCGAAGAACTTGAAGGGACTGATGGTAAATTCATGTTGGACACAGAGGCAATGTCCTTGATGGATGAGCAGCAGCGTAATAGATATGTAGGTCAAACGGGAGTGTATGAGATTCAGCTTCTTTGTAAGGATGGTTCTCGAAAATGGGTATTGATCAGTGGTGCGCCATTTTACGATCAGAATAACCGCTATACGGGTTCAATAGGAATTCACTTAGATATCACTGAAAGGAAAAGAATTGAAGCAGAATTGTTGTCGGCAAAGAATGTAGCTGAGAGCTCTCTGCGAGCCAAAGAAGCTTTTCTCGCCAATATAAGTCACGAAATCAGGACGCCATTAAATGCAATTATTGGATTATCGGAAGTGCTGAATAAAAGTCAAATCGATCCGGAAAACATACAAATGATAGCACAAGTTTCTGTCGCATCAAGAAACCTATTGAATTTAATTAACGATTTGTTACTGTTGTCGAAGGTTGAAGCGGATGGGATTAAATTAAAACCTGCGGTGTATTCAATTCATGAAGTGATAAGTGAGTCTGCTTCTATGTTTCTGAATAGTGCAAAGGATAAAAACTTGAACTTCGATTTGAATTTGAATATTGACGAAAATATTTATCATGAATTCGACAGGCTAAGATTTGAACAGGTTTTGCAAAACTTAGTTTCCAATGCAATTAAGTTTACGAATGAAGGAAGTGTAAAATTAAGCGCAGACTATAAGGGGTCAAAAGAAGAAATTGAAATTAAAATTGAGGATACTGGAATAGGGATACCAGAAGAAGAACTGCTGACTGTGTTTGATGGTTTTATTCAGGGTAGCAATAATAATCCTGAAATATTTGGTGGCACAGGATTAGGTCTGTCGATTGTGAATAACATCGTGAATCTTATGGATGGTAAAATTGTAGTTAGCCAACTTGAAAAAGGCACCTGTTTCACCTTAAACTTAACTATTCCGGTGAAAGAAAATTTTCAAAGAAAACCAACAGAAAGTTTTGATTATCATATTAGTGAAATAGAAGGCGTAAAAGTCTTAGTCGCAGAAGATAATCTTGTTAATCAATCATTAATAAAAAAAATCCTATTCGACTGGAATCTAGAATTTACAATTGTTAATAATGGTAAAGAAGCATTTGAAGCATTGAGACATGAGAATTTTGACATTGTTTTAATGGATATTAGAATGCCCGTAATGAATGGTTTGGAGGCAACTACACTTATTCGTAGCAAGTTGAATAATTATACTACGAGAATCATCGCGTTAACAGCAAATGCTCCGGGCGATCGTAATAACGAATATTGGGAAGTAGGATTTAATGATGTTTTGTTAAAGCCGTTTGTCCAAAAAGATTTATTGCAATTATTAATTGATAATTCAAGCAGGAATTTGGAACGAATTAAAAATGGCTTAATGGGTTATGCGCAGGGAGATGTTGAATTTGCTGCCACTCTAAGATTAATTTTTATTGAGGATTCCACTAGGAGAGTCTCTGACATGAAACTGGCTTCTAGATCAAAAAAGCTAAATGAGATAAGTGAAATCTCACACAGTATGAAACCTTCTTTAGCTCAACTAGGATCAAAAGATTTGAATGATTTAAATCAGCGGTTAGAGAATCAGGATATTAATGAGACTGAAATTGAATCATATGTAATGATCTTCGAATTGCATATAAAACTTATTATTGCCGACTTGAAAAAAATCTCATTTTGATATACGCTTGTCCCAAAACGGGAATGTTTTTGTGGTGAAATATGATAATTTGTAGTGTTTATAGGGGTTACAAGATGTTGGGTTGGTTTTTGTTTAGTATGAGTCAAACAAGGAGCCATGAGAAATCACGAAAGAAAAATACACATATTTGTCTTAGATGACGATCGCTATTATGGGTTGTTTTTACAAAATGCGCTAAGAGCTGAGGGCTACGATGTTCGATATTTTCAACATGAGTATGAATGCATCGAACAATTAAAACTGTTGCCCGACGTTCTAATACTCGATCATAAACTAGAAACTCTTACAGGTCTTGACGTGCTTGATGAGGTAAAGAGACAATGTAAAGGGAAAACGCAGGTAATCTATCTCTCAGCACAGGAGCATGGACACATAGTAATTAAGGCATTAAAAGAGGGTGCAACAACTTATTTAGAGAAAGATGAGGGAGTCGTTAGTGCTGTTAAAGAAGCGATATCACGAATGGTGAAGCTTACTAACAATTTCAACGAGAGTCTTGACTTGAAAGCGTATAGAAATTGCTCATTGCCGTACTTGTAAACTTTAATAATTTTATTGTCTAAAAAAAAATCGGGATTTGCCAAATTTTCGATGAACGGTTTTGTTTAGGTTTTCAATGAAGTAGGTTCTTCTATGAGATATTTTATGTCAAAATAGCCATAGCAGCAATAATTAAACTGCTAAACTGCACACACAACTCATGTTGTTTCAAAATCATTTATCGCTTTCTTAAATAAAATAGTAGCATCTAATAGCTTTTTCAGAAGTAAAAATTATCCTTGATTGAAGGTTTTTAACCTTGATAGTTAATCCGATTTAAAAATTAAAAAGTTAAACTCAGTAAAAATTACACAATTGTTTTAATATGCTTATTGGTCAATCAATTTTCGAACAAGAAATTAATACCAGTAATCAACAAATTGTAATCGATTTGAAAGAAGAGCCAAGGCTTTACTTTGTCTCGATAAGGACAGATAATGAGTTGTAATTGAGTAAATTAGTTATTAATTAAACGCATTGGTGATATGGAAAGTGTACCTTACAGCATATTTATCGTTGGTAAAAATAGAGGCAGGGGAGTTTATCGGGTATTATCAAAAAAACGGAATAATATCTACTATTTTTCGTCCGAAGAGGATTGCCTTAAATCTTTAAAACCACATACGAGAATTGTAATCATAGAGGATTCAAGTAAATCAATGGCGTTGTTGGAAGAATTGAGGAAGTTCCCTATGATTTACAGAATTTTCTTGTCAAATCAGAAGAGTTTTTCCAATATGGTAAATGTTGTTAGAAGAGGTGCTTGTGATTATATTCTAAAAGATTCGTATCTCTATTTTTCAATTCTTAGATCTATAAAAAAGGTAGACGGTATTAATTTCAATATTGAGCCATCAAGCCAAGTTTATTTTGATACATGCTCTTTAAAGGAGTATTACCCAGTAAGATTTAGAATTGCAAACTGGATAAGCAGAGTTAAATAACAGTTGTTGTACATAACGGTTTGCCGCTAAGAAGTCCCAAGGACTTTTTACTGAGATTTTAGTTTAAATTTAAGAATTATTTTCCACGAGGGCTTATGCTTTTTAGGTGATGTTATGCGTATCAATTCTTTATCTTAATCCAAAGTTTGGTCGGCTTCTTGCATAGAATTTTCAGTTTCTTGTCAGATGACAACGATTATTATTAAATAGTATGCTGCTTTTGAGAGTGGCAATACACTGTTTTTTAATTATCCAATATTGATTGTGGTCGCTTAATTAACTGCATTTTAGTACAAGAAACTTTCCTCTTAGAAAACAATGACGGATTCAGTTCTTGTTCTTGATGTCTTGGAATTAGAAACCGTAAGATCAATTGACCTAGATAAAATTCCATTCAAAGGTTCTACAATAAATCGCTCAGTTGGTCCTTGTCCATTTCCAATCATAAATAACCCTTCTTCAGGAACCCAGTTATATGATTCAGCATTTTCACTGCACGCTGCATCAAAATAAATAGTATCACCAACCAAATAGCCTGTAGAGTCGGCTGATGCACAAATTTTTACTTTTCGATTACAGGAAAATAAAAGAGCGATTATTGATAAAGCTGTGATAGCATAGAATAAGTGGTTCATTTCTTTCGTTTTTTTATTTTTTGGTGTACGTTTTAAGTTTTAAGCTTGATGAGCAATCCAGCACTCAAATTTAACTGTGCTAGAGGGGCAGAAGCATCAAGAGACATCCCAAGGTAAGAATTCCCAGTGCCTATGCCTGCATGTATTCCGACTCCTTCAAAAATTAAGGGAGCGAAGTATCGCACTCTGATTCGGGCAGAGATAAATCGGTTCAAATCAATAGTAGCTCCACCTCCAAAATTCAATGCGAACCTCACAGGGTCATCAGCATCTTCTTTTTTAACGTTGAAAATAGATGTCCCACTTCCAATTGACAGGAACGGAGTGAAGATGCTATTGTTTTCAAAGTATTGTATGTAGTTCACTGAAATACTATGTATATCTGTACGTGTAAAGAAATCTTCATGATCTGTGAAGGAATAACTTTTGAATTCAAGATCAGCATTAAAGGCTCCTGAATAATTTAATTCAAAACCGAACTTATTATCATTGATAAATCCAAATGAAGCATCTGTTCCAAATTTGTTACCTACATCAACGAGACCTTCAATAAATTGTACCTTCCCGTTTATTAGGTAAGAAGCTGAGGTTCCAGCATAAATTTGAGTTTGTGAAAAACTGCTTAAACTTGTGAAACAAAAAAAGAGTAAGATATATTTCATTTTTAATTCGATTTGATATTGTCCATTGGAACCATCGTGCCATTCAGAAGGAATATGTAGGCTTCGAACATATGATGAATCCAAATCATTTCTGTTTTTTCAGGAAATAAACTGTAGTACTCTTCGTTTGCGTACAGAATTACTTGCCTTCCTGTTCTTACGTAATTATTGGAGTTATATAGTTTTGGCATTTCGAATCCAGGAAGTGCCTCTTGAATATTATTCCCAATCATTTTACCCAAGTATTTTTGATAACGCTTGTTTGCTTTTTTTGGCGGATTTTTTAGCTTCGTATAAATTCTAGATAGTATAAGTCTCTGCTTAAATGGAAGTTTTTTTAAACCATCGTCTACCAGGTTGAAAGGATTTGAAGCATTAAAATCTTCAGTTGTTTGGATTGAAAATGGACCTTCTGGAACCCAATCAGCTGTGTTAACAACATTGAATGCCCATCCATCTTGAGTGATTGCCTCAAAATCATATGCGAAGAATAAGTTTCCAGGCTTAGGGCCGGCGCTGGAATATGTTTTGAATACGATGTCAGGATCTAATTCTCCCTTTAACTTTAAATTTTCCAAATAGGCAGTTAGTAGAATGCTAACAGAGCCTCCTTGACTGTGACCAATAATTAGAAATTCTTTTATTCCAATAGTTGTTAATGAATCAATTTTCGGAAGCATATCTCTTCCTAAAAAACCTACAGCTGTTAGCCATCCTATGTGAACTGCTGCGTCTTTATCTTGTGCTAATTGATATTCAAATTCAAAATCTGTAGCTAATTTTATTTTTCCAGTCGCAGGTACCATTGCGCAGAAAAAGTTTTCTACCCAACTGAGTTGATTGGTTGTTGTGCCTCGAATACTAATTACTACGACCGAATCTTCAGACTCCCACAACTCCCATCTATTATCCAATCCCATAACTGGTGAGCGATAGGTACGCTTGTGTCTCTCGGGAAATGGCAGGTCTGGATTGTAGAGACTATCGCCTTGCTGAGAAGAAATTTTAAGCAGCTCAAAATATTCTACAGGATCGTATCCTGGATTTAGTTTTTGGCTGAATGAACTCTGGCTTGAAATTAAAATGATTATCAGAATTTTAAATAACCTCATATTTATCGTTTAAATACAGTTTTTCCGTTTTTAATTGTTTCCGTCACAATGATATCTTTGACTTCTTCGAGGTCTACTTTTAGTGGATTCTTGTTCAGTAATACTAAGTCTGCAATTTTACCCTTGGTAAGAGTCCCTTTTGTTTTTTCTTCAAAATGCTGGTATGCAGACCAATCAGTAATGCATTTTAGTGCTTCATAAACTGTGAGTCTTTGATCTGCACCAATTATTTTTCCGGATCTCGATACGCGAGTCGTAGCTGTCCAAATAACCCTCATTAGGTTTGGTAATGCGACTGGCGCGTCTGTGTGAATCGTTATGTTCATTTTTTTGTCCAGAGCAGCACGCGTAGGACTAATGAAATTTGCAAGACTGTCTCCTATTAATTGTGCGTGCCAATCTCCCCAATAGTAAGTATGAAGAGGAAATAATGATGCTACAACACCTAGCTTTTGAAATTCATCTAATTGATCATCTCTTACGTATTGACCATGAATTAGTACGTCTCGTCTATTCTCTTTACCATATTTTTGTTGAACCTCAGACATCGTCCGAATCATTTGGTCCATGGCTGCATCACCATTAGCATGTGTTAAAATTTGCCATTGGTTTTTGTAAGCAACTTCGTAAATGTCGATAACATCTTGGTCATTTGGAATAGCAGGGTAGCCTTTGTAGCCCTTTTCAGCACCATAAGGAGGGAGTAGATAAGGTTGGGTTCTCCAGGCGGTCCTGCCTTGAGGAGAACCATCCAGCGTTATTTTCATTCCACCAATTCGGTAATGGTTTTTATATGACGGACTATACCATTCTGTTCTTAATAACGAATCGGCAATGGAGTAATCAATATAGCTTACGATATCTATTTTTAAAAGTTCTTGCTTCGCTACTTCTTCTAGAAACGCATGTGTATTTGGCATTGCTCTCCCTTCTTGGGCTGTTGTGTAACCATAAGACATTGCCATCTCTTGTCCTGAATTTAGAAATGTCATCATAGCTGCTTCACTCTTCGGAGCTAACACCATTGGCATATACGGGATCGCCGCTAACTCTTCAAGGACTCCATTTGGCTCATTGCTGTTTTCGACTCTTCTTATGACGCCTCCTTCAGGATCTATTGTATTTGTATTGATGTTGAGCATTTCCAGAGCCTTAGAATTAACGCTTGCAAAATGGCCTGAAATATGAATAATCATAACCGGTATATCTTCGGAAACTTTATCGAGATCAAATTTAGTTGGAAACCTTTTTTCTTCGAGAACTGAGTCATCAAAGCCTAAACCGAAAATCCATCCTGTCAATTTAATGTTTTCCGGAGTAGACCATTCTTTTAAAACGTTAATTAGCGTTGGGATGTCACTAACTGTTGCATCTGGAGGAGGCAAGATTTGAGCGCCAACAGACTGCCCTGGAAAACCTGCGAAGTGACAATGACCATCGATGAAGCCCGGCATCAATGTTTTCCCATTCAAATCACTTTTTCTGGCAGCTGGAAACTTTTCTGTGGCCTCATCTAGTGAGCCGGTAAAAGCGATTGTTCCCGATTCAATCACAATGGACTCAACATAGACTGGATTATCTGATTCCATGGTCAGTATGTCACCACCAAAGTAAATAGTTGAATTATCATCAATTAAAATTTCCTTATTTGTTGAACAGGAAGTCACGAAAAACAGCAGAAAAGAAATGAAGATCGTGATTGGCTTTTGGCTGTTAGTCATTTGATTTTTGATTTTTAGTTAGTAAATAATATCCTGCGCAAAGGGCTAAAATCAGGATAGAAATTCCAAGCAGTAAATGATAGTCAGAATGCTTTATATCCATAGTGATAATTTTCCTAGAGATAGCAGTTAAGGCTACAAGGACAATTATTTTTACTTTTCTCAAAATGTTTTCATTGTCGCCTTTGAATGTTTCTAATATTTCTAAGGCAATAATAATATTGAAGAAGAGAGGCACACCAGTTAGTGCTATCGATTTGTTTTCTAATATTGAAGCCTCTGAAACTTCGCAGTAAAACAGGTAGATCAGATCTAAAATTTCATAAAGAACGAATAATATAATCAATACAGCCAAAATCGCGTAAAGAACTTTTTCGGCTTGATGTATAATTTTGTCCATAAGTAAGTTTTACATTAAGTAACATCGAATAATTAGCAAAAAGCAAAATAAAACGTAAAGATAATTGATTATTATTTTTGACCAAAAGATGTTTCAAGAGGCTAAAATGTAGATAAACAGAACTTTATGTTCGGTCTTGGTACGCTGCTGTCCCAAAAAAGGATTAACTTTTCTAAATTGGAACACGTTCTAGACATAGATTAACTAGCCATGGAAGAATTTCGACTAGGAAACGTTAATTCTAAATTTGGAAAAATGTTTAGAAAAGCAATTTTAGGAGTAGTTGAAAAATAGGGAATTATTGCTCACATGTTAAATGGTATTCTATACTAATATTTTGCGCATTACGCTTTACGGCTGTACTCTCGTGCCGACCTCTTAAATCTAACACTTTTCGGCATGAAGTATAGTCGATGTTATGGTTATAGTTTTATGAATTATGTTTGTGTAAAAAGAAAACTTATTATAAATTTGCCGCTGCAATGATAATTTTAAATATTATTTCATCTATTATTGAAGTCGTAGTGATTAGCTACAGGCTCTGAGGATGGCATATATTAAAAATATAGATTTAAGCCATCCAATAGGATGGCTTTTTTTATGAACAGTACTTTTATGAAACACGTATTGAACAATATTATTATCGTCATTATTATTTCTGCTCTAATCGAGTGAGACTAGGACGATATTGTATAAATGTATAGCCCTTCTCACAACGAGAAGGGCTTTTTTTTTGAATTAAATAAATGAATAATATGTATTACGATGAAAACACAACCATCTTTTTAGATGGAAAATGGATGAAAGCAAAAGATGCTTCAACAGATTTGTACGCACAAACCTTACACTATGGTTCAGGCGTATTTGAAGGCATTCGCTCCTATGAGACTGAAGACGGTGCGATGATTTTTAAGGCAAAAGAACATTACGAGCGTCTGCTTTATTCAGCTGAGAAGATGCATATCCGAATGGATTATTCGGTAGAGGAGTTAATTAAATTGACTGAGAAACTTCTGGAACGGAATAACTTAACGAATGCATACATTCGTCCACTTGTATATCTGGGTCAGAATATGGCGCTTCAGCCAACGGAAGAAGTACATGTGTTTTTATGCGCTTGGAATTGGGAGCGCTACTTAGGCGACAAACAATTAAACCTAATGACCTCCTCTTTTCAGCGTCCAAATCCAAAATCTTGTTTTGTAGATGCAAAAGTAACAGGACATTACACCAATTCAATTTTAGCTACTACCGAAGCTAAAAATAAAGGTTTTGATGAAGCATTATTGTTGGATATGAGTGGTTTTGTGGCAGAAGGACCAGGAGCGAATTTCTTTTTTGAGAAGGATGATAAATTGTTCACAGCACCATTAGGAAATATTCTAGCTGGAATAACCCGTCAAACAATATTTGAATTAGCTGAAGAAATGGGAATTGAAATAGTTGAGAAGTACTTTACACCAGAAGAAGTTTATAGTGCCGATGGTGCTTTTTTTACCGGCACTGCAGCTGAGGTTGCAGGAGTCGAAAGTCTTGATGGTAATACTTTCAGTTTATCTTGGAATGAAACACTAGGAGCTACGTTTTCATCAGCTTACCTAAATAGAGTTCAGAAAAGAGAATACAAAAATTATGAATTGGTATGAAATTGAATAAATATAGTAGCAGAGTTACGCAAGACGATTCGCAACCAGCAGCGCAGGCAATGTTGCATGCAATTGGTCTTTCAAAAGAAGATTTAAAGAAGCCTTTTGTTGGAATAGCGAGCACAGGGTATGAAGGAAATCCTTGTAATATGCACCTGAATGATCTTGCCGTTAAAGTAAAAGAGGGCACGTTAAATGAGAATCTCGTGGGATTAATTTTCAATACGATTGGGGTAAGTGATGGTATCTCTATGGGGACTCCTGGGATGCGTTATTCATTGCCATCCCGGGATGTAATCGCAGATTCTATGGAAACTGTAGTTGAAGGAATGTCTTATGATGGTTTAGTTACTGTCGTTGGTTGTGATAAAAATATGCCAGGAGCGTTAATAGCAATGTTACGCGTAAATAGACCGAGTATTTTGGTATATGGAGGAACAATCGCATCAGGTTGTCACGAGGGAAAAAAATTGGATATAGTATCTGCATTTGAAGCTTGGGGTAAGAAAAATGCGGGAACAATTGATAATCAGGAATATCAAAATGTAATAGAAAAAGCATGTCCAGGCGCAGGAGCTTGCGGTGGAATGTATACAGCAAACACAATGGCTTCGGCAATTGAAGCTTTAGGAATGTCATTGCCTTATAACTCATCTAACCCAGCATTATCTAAAGAAAAAAAGGAAGAAAGTGTTCGAGCAGGAGAAGCTCTAAGAACATTGCTTGAAAAAGACATAAAACCAAGTGATATTGTCACTAAAAAAGCTTTAGAAAATGCTATTCGGTTGGTGACAATACTAGGAGGGTCGACAAATGCTGTTCTTCATTTTTTAGCCATTGCTAGCACTGCTGAAATAGATTTCACATTAGACGATTTTCACCGCATCTCAAATACAACACCATTTCTTGCTGACCTCAAGCCGAGTGGAAAATACTTAATGGAAGATGTGCATGAAATAGGGGGGATCCCTGCAGTATTGAAATATCTTCTTGAAGCAGGATTATTGCATGGTGATTGCTTAACCGTGACAGGAAAAACTTTAGAAGAAAACTTAAGAGATGTCACACCTCTTTCAGAAGGTCAGGATGTTATAAGACCTCTGAATAATCCATTAAAAGAAACTGGACATTTGAGAATTCTCAAGGGAAATCTTTCTCCTGCCGGTGCTGTCGCAAAAATAACAGGTAAAGAGGGATTGAAATTCACAGGTACTGCACGAGTTTTTAATTCGGAGTACGAGGCTAATGATGGAATTCGTGTTGGAAAAGTCATAAAAGGAGATGTTGTTGTTATTCGATATGAAGGCCCAAAAGGAGGGCCGGGAATGCCAGAAATGTTAAAACCTACTGCTGCAATAATAGGAGCAGGTTTAGGAAATGATGTTGCTTTAATTACAGACGGACGTTTTTCAGGAGGTTCTCACGGATTTGTAGTAGGTCATGTATCACCAGAGGCTCAAGTTGGTGGACCTATAGCTTTGGTATATGAAGGCGATAAGATTACGATCAACGCAGTTCAAAACACAATTGTCGTTGAGGTTTCTGATGAAGAACTTGCAAGACGAAAAAATAAATGGAGTGCACCAGAACTAAAGTTTAAAAGGGGAGTGCTTAGTAAATATGCTCATGTTGTTTCTTCCGCTTCGCAAGGTTGTGTTACCGATAAATTTTAAGTGATGAAAGTAGTAGAAAAAGAAAAAAACCAAAGCACTTCAGGAACCCGCTTAATGTCAGGAGCGCAGGCCGTAGTTCAAGCATTAATTGACGAGGGAACTGATTTGATGTTCGGATACCCTGGCGGCGCAATTATGCCTGTATATGATGCTCTTTATGACGTTGAGAAGGAATTAGAACATATACTAACAAGACACGAACAAGGAGCAATTCATGCAGCTCAGGGCTATGCTCGCGCAACAGGAAAAGTTGGTGTTTGCATGGCTACTTCTGGACCAGGCGCAACAAACTTAATAACAGGTATTGCTGACGCTCAAATTGATTCTACACCTTTGGTATGTATAACGGGTCAAGTTCACAGTCATTTATTAGGCACTGATGCCTTTCAGGAAACCGACGTGATTGGAATCTCCATGCCTGTTACAAAATGGAATTATCAAGTGACTAAGGCTGAAGAAATTCCAATTGCAATTGCAAAGGCGTTTTATATTGCGAGGTCTGGCAGACCTGGCCCCGTCTTAGTCGATATTACCAAGGATGCTCAATTCGATGAACTTGAATATAAATATCAACCTTTCAATGGTATGCGCAGTTACCAAACCAATACTCAGGTTGATATGACAAGTGTCAATAGTGCTGCTCATTTAATTAACTCGGCTAAAAAACCAATGGTACTATTTGGTCAAGGGGTTATTTTGTCAGAAGCAGAAACAGAGTTTAAAATGTTTATCGAGAAAGCAGGGATCCCTGCTGCGTGGACAATCAT
>TARA_Y100000385_G_scaffold83718_1_pt1 | contig 19923 bp, 14 predicted proteins | sample TARA_Y100000385 | Tara Oceans TARA_Y100000385 (sample SAMEA2620980) | marine metagenome | biome: marine biome (ENVO:00000447); feature: surface water layer (ENVO:00002042); material: "saline water (ENVO:00002010), including plankton (ENVO:xxxxxxxx)" | depth 5 m
GGCTCAAACCGGTTTGCAGGCGTTTTTTTAAGGCGCACGTCGCAATAAATTTTCGAATGCTTAGCTGTTGCGCCTGCACCCTGTATCAGAGCAGGGTGTAGCTCCTGCTGTAATGAATTGAGATGACAGTTAAAATTCGAATTGAGAGACTATCAATATATTGTGGCAAATAAATCGTATAATAAGTATTATGTTAATAAAAAACTTGAGTATTTAAATTGCAAATCTGACTGCCTTCAGCAACGTTCAGACCGTTGGCCACTTAGACACACCCATGAAATTTATTAAATTCCTGCCGTTAAATCCTGCCGGACAGCCGATACCCCGATGGGCCAAAGCGCCACCAAGATCAGTGAGCATGACCCTGAACCTGTGCCAGTTTAGGTCGCAGTATAGTCCAAGACTATTCACCGCGACAGAGCATATTTATACACGCGATTGGCACGTCGCGGAAATCAATCCCCACGTTGCCGCCCTCAACCGCTCCAGCGCCTCCGGCACACCTGCCACAAGTACCACAGGAGAAATCCGATCCACGAAAAGCAAACACTTTCAAGCCCAGTTTTGTGCACCAAAGCCAAGGATAGGCCCACTTAGATTCCAAAGCCCAATAGAAATTTCACGCCCCAATGGACACATTTTGGGTCGTCTTTTACCGATCGGCTTTTGTGCAAATGTCCAAAGATTACTCTGGCAACACTTCAACAAAAACTAGCCGTTTTATTGACATTTTTCTTTTAACAAACTTAAAACTAGACTATCGCCTAAGCCTATATTTGTCTATTTTTTGCAATTTCTGATACGATACGGAGAATTTTAACTGTGATTATAAGAGCAAAAAAATGCTGGGCGCCATGTGATGGGCGTTGAGCAAGGCCTGTATCAAAGTGCAACGGCAGTGATCGAAACACGATATCCCGTGGGATGGGGTGGTGCGGCCGCAGTAAGATTGGCATCAGGAGACATCCTTACAAGCGTGGCGCCCGACACCGATTTAGAGGCCCTATCTGTATGCATGGAACTCGGTTCACTTTTGGAGGCACACAAAAGAGTCCAAACTGTTACGCATAGTATTTGCATCTACAGAAATGACGAATTATCCGATTTTTGCGTCCTTTCTCCTTGTGGGATCTGCCAAGAACGACTCAGGTTTTGGGGCCCGGATGTCTTGGTTGGTGTCACGAACCCGGCGCATGAGGTGGTTTTCAAACCGCTTCACGTCCTCCAACCGTATCATTGGAGTGCGGCGTACGCTTAGCCGAGTTTGTCCATTCATTTTATTTGTCATTTCCGGACAAGTCAGCAACTATTTTGAGCGCCGGCCCTGCTGAGCACGCGTCCAGTTTTACTGCTCTTTCGCACATAGAGAATGACCTTCCCACCGTCTGTCGTCAGGGATTTTGAGCAGATTGTGCCTTGCCTTATAGAAATTCCAGCTTATCGGATTGGTTTGATTACCCAAGCCTTTGGACCTATTTCGCTCGGCTGCACGAAAGCATTTTCCGGCAACTTTTCTGTTTAAACACTGCGCAGCGAGAGCACAGTCTCGATCAAACCTTCGAAAGTAACAACTCATGACCGCTTCCGCGACTTGGCCAGTAAGGCGTTAAGGGGCCCGCTGCATATGCAAAAGACGGCTCTGTCCAAATCTTACCTATTTATTCAAAGACGGAGTAAGTAAATCGTCGGCCACCAGAGATCATCGGTTAGACAATTAAACCTGCATGCGCCTCTGTTCGCGCTGTCTTGCAAAATGCCGGACCCAACCACGAAAAACGCCAAAAGCAACCGCGACTTTTATGCTTAGAACAACCGGCCTCATGTGGCGGTTCCAACAACAAAGCTGGCGATCGTGGTTGTCGATCCACCAATATTCAACAATCCAACTTTATGCGCACCTTCAACCTGACAATCGGCTGCGCGCCCTGTGACTTGTTTATACCCGTCCAGCATCATCCGTACGCCGGTGGCCCCAACCGGATGCCCCAAGCCAATCAACCCACCCGATGGGTTGATCGGCAGGCGTCCGTCTGCTGCGATAACGCCGTTTTCGACGGCTTTCCAGCTTTCGCCAGGGGCGGTAATACCAAAACTGTCAATAGCGGCGTATTCAGTCATCGCAAAACAGTCATGCGTCTCGATCGCGTCCAATTCAAATACGCTGGAGACCCCTGCGCGGGAAAAACTATCCTGGATCGTCTGCTGCACCTGAGGCAGGACATAGGCTGAATTTCGACTTTCTTGCAGTTTGTCGGTGAACAGAATCGGTGCCGTGCGATGTCCCCAGCCGTCGATCCGCGCCAACCCGTTCAGCGTCATGCCATGGGTTTTGGCATAGTCCCGCGCCCGTGTTTCAGACGCCAGAAATACCACCGCAGCGCCATCCGTGATCTGCCCACAATCAAAGCGGCGCACTTTGCCTGCAATCACCGGATTTGCATCGTCGTCAGCAATAAAATTGCGGTCAGAAAAGGTCCAACTGCGGGTTTGTGAATTGGGGTTGTGGCGCCCATTTTGATAATTGATCCGCGCAATTTCGCCCAGATGGCAATAATCGACAGGACCATATTTTTCAGAATAGGCGTCATTCAAATCAGAAAAGGCCGCGGGCCAGAGATAGCGTTCATCAGTCCACTCTCGGTCTGCATAGGCGGCGACAGCCAAATATTCGCTTGCGGTCTGGCCAGGCACGTTGCGCATGTATTCTACGCCCAGCACGCAAACCAGATCATAACGTCCCGCCTCTATTTCGGCCATAGCGGACAGCATTGCCATGGATCCAGACGCGCAGGCAGCCTCGTGACGGCTGGCGGGAACGCCTGACAAATCCGGATGCAACCCCGCAAAAATGCCTCCCAATTGACCCTGATTGCAGAACAATTCGGCGGTAAAATTGCCGATATGGGCACTTTGGATATGGCGCGGCTCGAGGCCGGTGCTGTTCAGGCCGTCAAATAGAGCGGCTGACATGAGTGCATCGATCTTTAGACCTTCCCGCGACCAACTTCGGGCAAAATCAGTCTGTGCACCGCCCAGTATGTAAACAGCTTTGCTCGATTGCGACATCACTCACAACTCCAATCATGTTTTGCGGATTATTTCTTCCGCACGCAATTGTATGAGGCCACTATTAATCGCCCCGCGCCCACGTCAAATATGATTGTCCGCGCCAGCACTCTGAACTGCCAGTGCCAAATCGGGTCGACCAAAGCTGCAGTATCGGACGTTGGATACATGCGACCGAGGGGCTTGGCCCAACTGGCAATACTCAACAGAAACGGCTTTTGGGCAGATCCATAGGCTGGGACCTGTTCCACACCATGTAGAAAGGTCAGTATGGTTTGCCTTGAAGCCGGTTTATGGGACACTCAACTCAAAATCATTAACTATTCCTAAATGCTTACCATTTATAGAACGTTTGTTCAATATTTTTTTGTTAATTTATTCCAATAAGTAGAATTATATATTTGATTTAACGCTTTTACGGGTTATGATGGGATTCATAGTACGAATTAATATTATCATAGGTTAAATAAGTGAAACACTTGTATGATTTTTGGGGTGGAACGCCGACAGCGATTGTCACGGGCGCTGCATCCGGGCTGGGTTTCGCTACAGCAATTCGGTTGGCACGTGAAGGCTATACGGTCACTGCCGTTGATCTGGATGACGCAAGGTTGAACACAGCTTTTACAGATCATAATGAAGGGCGAATTCGCACGGCTGTCTGCAACGTGGCAGATGCAGATGCCGCCCAAGCACTCTTTGCCGATCATCTAAATCAAACCGGCGCGGTTCGGGTTTTAGTTAACTGTGCTGGTATCGCTGCACCGGGGGCCACTCTACGACCTGACGGACCGCTTTCGCTGGATACATTCCGAGAAGTAATAGAAATCAACCTGATAGGCACGTTTAACTTTGTACGGCTGGCCGCGCGTCAAATGCAGGACTCCCCCAGCGGAGCAGACAACCAGCGCGGCGTGATTATCAATACCAGTTCTGTGGCTGCTTTCGATGGTATGGTCGGCCAGGCAGCCTATTCGGCGTCCAAGGGGGCGATTGCCGCGATGACCCTGCCGTTGGCGCGGGAATTGGGAAGCTATGGCATCCGCGTCATGGCCATTGCGCCGGGTGTATTTTCCACGCCGATGGTCAACAATATGGCGCCACGCTCACGCGAGATAGTTACCGCCCTGCGTCCGCCCTTTCCTGATCGCTTGGGCGACGCATGCGAATACGCCGACCTGGTAGCGGCAATCATCTCAAACAGAATGTTAAATGCAGATGTGATCCGTCTCGACGGGGGCATTCGCCTCCCGCCACGGTGACCCAAAACGAACGGTCTGGTATGACAGATGATGCTTATGCGCCTAGGGTTGAAGGCCACCGCTTTGTCGTTGGCCCAAATATCAATCCGACCCGGACCGAATGGCATTTTGACAAAAGGGGCTTTCGCTGTTTCACACACCGGCCGAAACGGTTTGACGACCTGTTGCGTTTTGCCGCACGCGATACTCCCCAAAACGAGGCGTTGGTTTGCGGTGACTCCCGGCTGAATTACGCCCAGTTTGACGAACAGGTCACACGCATTGCCAATGGATTGAGTGATGAGGGCATTGAGGCCGGCGAACGTGTAGGGGTGATGCTGGGCAACGGCATTCCGTTTTTCTTGGCCATTATGGGGGCTGTGCGCCTCGGCGCTATTGCCGTGCCTATGAGCGTAAAGATGAGCCCGCCGGAAACGGCCCATATCCTCAATCAGTGCGCTGCGGCGGCGCTGATCACGGAAGCTGCCGTTATGGACCGATTGCCGGTGATGACTGAATGCCCTTCCGTCAGAAAAACATGGTTGTCCGGCCCCGACATTATGGGGCAAATGATGACGCCTTTCAAATCCTTGCTCGACGCCCCCGCCACACCAAGAAGGCCGACGGGTTTGGAAGATGACACTATTTTGCTGTTTTATACTTCTGGCACAACCGGCAAGCCCAAAGGCGCAAGCATCGCCAATATTAACATCCTCCATTCAGCGCTGCACTTTGCCTACGGGCTCGATCTCAAAGCGGGGCAACGCAGTTTGCTGGCGATCCCGGGCGCCCATATTTCCGGATTTATGGCGGTGTTTACCAACATGCTGGGGGTCGCAGGCACAACCGTTCTCATGCGCGAATATAAAACGACGGCTGTCCTCAAATTGATGAAGCGTGAACGCATCACCTTTACCGTCTTTGTACCTTCGATCTATCAACTCATTCTGATGCATGATGACTTCACAGCTGCTGATTTTGATGCGTGGCGTACAGGCATTTATGGCGGTGGTATTATGCCCCCCGTGCACGTGGCACGCCTGGCTGTTGCTTTGCCAAAATTGAGGTTGATCAACGCCTACGGCGCCACGGAAACCACCTCGCCGGTATCAATCATGCCGGCTTGGGCCAGCCTGGACCGTCCCAAAAGCGTGGGCTTATTGGTAGAATGTGCAGACGCCTTGATCATGGATGACAACGGAGTCGAAATGCCACGGGGCGAAATTGGCGAGCTTTGGGTGCGCGGCCCGATGGTTGCCAAGGGTTACTGGAATGCGCCCGAGCAGACCGCAGAAAATTTCATCAATGGATTTTGGCGAACCGGTGATCTGGTTAGTATGAATGAGGACGGATATCTTTTCATCCATGACCGTAAGAAAGACATGATCAACCGCGCCGGATATAAGGTTTTTAGTGCAGAGGTGGAGAATGTCATGCTTGCGCAAGAAGGCGTCTTAGAATGTGCGGCCGTGCCAGTACCTGATCCTGTAATCGGCGAACGGGTCTGCCTGTTTGTCACGATTTGCGATTCAGTAGCAGATGAGGTTACCCTGCGCGCCTACGCGGCGGAAAACCTTTCGGATTATAAGCAACCAGACTATTATAAAATTTCCACCGACGCGCTGCCGCGCAACGCCAATGGCAAAGTGGTCAAATCACAGCTTGTTCGTGTGGCAAACGAAATTGAGAAATTAAGGAAATAATATGTCCAAACCTCAGTCTCGCACGCTGGACTTAGAAGCGCTCGGGCGCCAGCTAAAGATGTCGGAAAGTGGGCAGGCCCGTACCAAGGAAACCCGCAACCGGATTATAGAGGTGGCGGAAGGCCTCTTTGCGCATCGCAGCTATACTGCGGTGTCAATGCGTGAAATCACAGCAGAAGCCGGTGTTGGGCTATCCGCAATCAATTATCATTTCGGCACTAAAGAAGCGATGTTCAAGGCGGTGTTCTTACGCCGTGCCCGCGAACTGAACCGGGAGCGCGCAAAACTGATGGAAGGTGCCGAACAGCGTGCAAACGGTGGAGTTGTTCCCCTGCGCGAATTACTTTTTGCGTTGTTGCGCCCGGGTATCCGCTGGTCTTTTGACAGCGGAGGCCGACGCTTGTTTGTCCAGTTTCTAATGCGGTGCCAAATGGACCAATCTTCTCCACTACATGAAATATTTTATAATGATTTTGAACATTTACGGCGATTTATCCCTAATTTTATGCGCGTGCTACCCGAATTGACCGAACAAGATATTCTCTGGCGGCTACATTTCACCCTAGGGGCATTGCACTATACGATTACCGATCTAAAACGGTTGGAGAAAATGTCAGATGGGACGTGCGATATCACGCAGTTTGAACATACGCTGGAGCGAATTGTGACCTATGCTGAGGCCGGTTTCCGCAGTCCAGCCTCCCCTGCCCTTTGATCCTTCGGGACGCCGCGTTAGAACAGACTAAACCTCTAAGAGACCTACTGCCGACACCGGCAACTTATCAAAACCAATGTTGCTGACTTGATAAGCCACCCGTTTCTCAATCAGTGCACAGAAGCGTACATGATCAGGTCATTTGTTGCCTCTGCACAATCAAATTCATCAACAATCTTACCTTGGCGACATACTAAGATTCGGTCAGAAAGAGACGTTATTTCAGGTAGATAACTCGATATGACGACCACTGCCTTGCCCTCGTCGGCGAGGTCATTTATCAATCGGTGGATCTCGTCAATAGCCCCAACGTCCACACCATGCGTTGGTTCATCAAAAATAATAAGATCCGGGTTTTGCGCAAGCGATTTGGCAATAACAACTTTTTGTTGGTTGCCACCGGAAAGCTCGATTATTTTGGCACTGGCGCTGATGGCACGTACAGACAACCTGTCCACCCATTTTCGACCCAAAGTGTTTTCCACCGATTTGCTAGTCAATACACCTTTTTCATGGGCGCTTGCGAGGGTTCCCATGTAAATGTTGCGTCCAATGGACATCGTTTCGAAAAAACCTTCCAGTTTACGATCTTCTGTGATGTACGCCACTTTATCAAGAACAGCCGCAGTCGGTGTGCGATACCGAACCGGACGATCGTTGAGCATAATTTCACCCCCGTGAAAGAAATCGCGTTTTATCAGACCGGCCACGACCTTAAAGGTCTCTGTTCGCCCGGATCCAATTAACCCGAATACTCCGGTAACTTGTCCGGAAAAAACCGAAAACGAGGTGTTTCTCACCACTGGGGCCACCCGCAAATCCTGAACACAAAGCAGCCGTTTGCCAGGCTTGCGGGCAACGAGCTTTTTCTCTGCATATATTGAATCTTTCAGATCACGCCCAACCATTGCACGCACAATAGATGCATGATCCAGCGCGGCTGTAATGTCGGTGATTACATGCCTTCCGTCACGCAATACCGTGATGCGATCAGAAATCTGCAGAGCTTCTTCCAGCGCATGTGATATAAAAACAATTGCAACACCACGGGCTTTAAGAACGTCTACCAAATTGAAGAAATGAAGCTTTTCCTCTGGGGTCAGGGTCGCAGTGGGTTCATCGAAAATGATAACCTTAGCGTTTTGCAATACCGCCCGGGCGATTTCGACCATTTGCTTCTTTGCGGCCCCAAGTTGAGAAACCAGATGTGTGGGGTCAACATCGAAATTCAAAGATTGCAAAAATTGCTGTGCTGCGATGTAGACTCCGCGTAACCTGTTAAAAAAATTCTCATTTCCAAGGTAAAGGTTCTGGGCCACCGTCATTGTGGGTACAAGACTTGTTTCTTGGAAGACCATAGCAACGCCGAGCTTACTTGCCTCGTGCGGATTGCTAATATCAACTCTGCGACCCTCAACCCAAAGTTCCCCTTCACTCAGAAGTACAACCCCTGCTATCATTTTTGTAAGCGTAGATTTTCCAGCGCCATTTTCGCCCACCAGACCGTGAACCTCGCCCCGTTTGAGATCAAAGGAAATGTTTTCAACGGCGGGAACACCACCATAGCGCTTTGAGGCGTTGCGCAGCTCAATAATAATATCACCGGTCACAGAAAGTGCTCCTCAATCTCAGACAGCCTGACCTTCAGCAGAAGATTTGCGCCTTTGGAAAGCATGTAAAGAGCGCCATAGGCTTCCACTGCGGAAACGATCCCATGATGGCGTCCGTCCGTACGGCTGTGAAGAGAATAAAGCGGTTGCCCATGAGGGTCCAGACGCAGAACAAGCCCATAAGACCGCGGCGGTGCCCAGGGTTTAGAAATTCCCATCGACTTGACGTTGCCACCCTGCAATGGCTCTTGAAAACTGTTGCCGGACGACAGCATCGGTGCAATCCAATAGCGTGGATCTACTTCCTGCATCATCAAACGTCGAAAGCGTCTCTCTCTGAGAACAAGCTCAACCAGACGGCGCCGCGCACTGAACATGCAAACCCACGCGCCACCATCAGAGGTTGCCGTCATACGACCTGCATAGGCGGGAAGGCGGGCGGTGATTTGGGCCGGCTGGGTTTTGAATGCCGCGAGATCGACACTGACGATTTGATGCGCCCAGCTTTCTGATATCCAAAGGCCATTATCAGCCACCATAACCCCGGCCACATAGCGCAAGCCTGAAATCAGTTGTTTATCCAGTGTTGAGTCAGTGAAAACCTGACAAACGCGCCCGGTCTTGCCATGTTCCAACAAATCGCGCGTCCAGGCGTCGGGACGGTTTTTACGCGACGCATCTGCAACGTATAGACTGCCATCAGAGGCCGGCGAAATGGATGTAATGCTGTAAAAAGGCTTCCCCGCCGGCGTCCTGTGACCAAGGCTTTCAACTTTTCCGTTGTATATTGAAATGTCGCGCGCATTTACGGCAACCGCAATGCCAACATTAGGAACTGCCGCAATGGCCGTCAGCGGCCCATCAAACATCGCACAGATTTGCCTTTTGCCATCGGGCAATAGGAAACTAAGTTCATTTCCCTGAGCCAGCCAAAGTTTTGAGCCGTCAAAAGCGATATCAACGCCGTCGCTCAGTTCGGTGACGACCTCTGCGTCCTCGATGATGTTATTGGCCCTGAACGGCCCGTCCATAGGCGGGACAGTGATGGCAGCATCCCCTCGTCCCACAAGACGGTTCAAGCCTTCTGTAAAGAAAGAAATCACAATGTATCCTTCCAATAATCGACATGTTGCACAAAGTTCCGGCGCGCGCCCGGCAGGGTGTAGATGCCTATGCGGTTGTTCATCAACCCGCCGATGAAGAGCCGGCCCTTGTGCTCTCTCATCGAGGTGATCGTTGCATGGTTTTTTGAATACTGATCCCACAGACAGTCCAAAACCTCACCTTTAAGATTAATCTTGATCACACAACCGACATTGATATTGGGAAACAGCCACTCGTCAGGTGGCAGTTGGCTGGCCATGCGGTGGCGGAAGCGGGGCACGCGCATGGACAGATCAAACGCCGGCGACCGCATACCTGTCATGGCAACCCAGAAATTACCGTCCGAGGCCCGGTTGATGTTGTCAGGCAACCCAGGCAAGTTAATGATTAATTCGCTGGCACCTTTTTTAGGCCCGTCAAACCAATACCGGGTGATGCGACAGCCCCAAGTTTCCGCAAACAGTAACGATTGCCCGTCTCCGACCATCAAAATTCCATTTGCGAAATACAAACCCCGCAGCACGGTTCGGGTGGTTTTTGTGCTGGGATCATAGCAAATGATCCGGCCGTTTCCACGCGCCTCGAGACTGTCGATTGACCATTCGTGCATTTCGTACCGCGTGGTGGCTTCGGAAAAGAAAATTCGGCCGTCTGGCGCAATATCAAGGTCGTCGGCCAACCGCAGGCGACTGTCATCAATAACCGACGTCAGGCTGCGATTGGTCTCATCGGTAACGAGGGAAACGATACCGTCTTTGGCAACGCTATAAAGACCCATCCCGCCAACGCACACATAAAGAGTTTCGTCCTTATCGAAGGCAAGCCCCAAAGTTTGCCCGCCAATACGAGCAAAGACTTCCCGTTTGGTATAATCGGGCGCAAGAAAGCGGATGATTTCCCCATGACGCGATCCGCAATACAAATTGTCGTCTTTATCAAGGATGACATCCTCTGGTCCCTCGATTTGATCCAATCCGATAATCTCGACGTCTTTAAGCTTGTTATTGAGCGCATATGGTGATCGGGTGTTTTGTTCTGGATTGTCACTCTCAGGGAGCCGCAAATAGGTTGGGCTGACATAAACTTTATTTATAATCTTATTGCGATTTTTCAGCCAACGCACCTCGACAACTGCCGCCGTAACGAGAATCACCGAAAGTACCATCCGGTTGATCCCGCCTGGAACCGACAAATTGATAAGGCCATTGGTAACGATCAAAACAATCATCGTTCCGACCAAGGCTCTGGTAACGGACCCGCTGCCGCCACCCAAGCGAATTCCACCCACCACAGCGGCGGTCAATGCAGTGACTTCGAGGCCAACGCCAATATCGCCCCCCACGGTCGAAAGGCGCGAGGCAAAGGAAATTGCCGCCATCGATGTCAGCAAACCAGAGCCGACATAACATAGCGCTACGGTCTTGTTTACAGCAATACCAGAGTTATAAGCTGACCGCCGCGACCCACCGATGGCCAAAACATGCCATCCTGGGCGCAGACGGGTCAGAAAAATATGCCCAAAGACAGCCACAATCAAACAAACGGTGGCAGCGGTTGGCAGACCCAGCAGTTCACCACCACCGAACCAATCCCAGAACTCTGCCTCGATAAAGACCGCAGAAATATCCGTAGAATACCGTTGGATCGCAATGTCGTAGGCGGCCCTGTACACAATCAGCGTGATCAGCGTCGTCAAGAAAGCCCGCAAGCGAAGAAGCCCGATCAGAATCCCATTAACGGCTCCGAGCAGAGCTCCCGTCAACAGCGTTGTACCGATGACCGCCGCGGTCGGCCACCCGTAAACATTCATCAATAGAAGCGCCACAAAATTGGTGAGGGCAAATATTGACCCAACCGATAGATCGATCCCACCCACGATCATCACCAGACTGAGGCCCAAAACAATCAGCCCAATTTCCCCACCCTGCCGGCTCATACTGAAAAGCGAGCTGCTGGTCAGAAGACTGGGCATTATCAAATAGAACGTCAGAAAAGTTATACCAAGAAGCGCCACCGGAATAGCAGTCTCAGTCCATCTTTTCGAAAGAACTTCACCCAAGAGGTGATCTGGCCAAATGCGGTATCGCAATTGGATGAGGGATTCCATATTCACTTTTCGCTCCTAGTCAAAAGCCGTGATCGGCGAGGTCGCGCCAGCCACCAGATGCGGCGCTGGCCGAGTTTGGCTGCTTGACTATTGACCAAGCGTCCAGCACGCACCCTCTACGTTATCTTTTGTGATCGGTTGCAAGGTCGTATAAATCGATCCTTTTACCGTACCAGCAGGGATACCAGATTGAATGAGCCATTTGATTGTGTCGGCAATCGCCAACCCTTGATTTGGAACATTATACTGGTAATGCAGATCGAAAGTACCGTTTGTGACCATGTCGCAGGTTCCCTTTTGTTCGCCTCCGCCAGAGGTGACCAAAAAGACGGCTTCGGTTAGGCCAGCTTCTTTGATCGCCGCTGCAGCGCCGATATCCTGCCCATCCCAAAAGCCCATTATTGCACAAATGTCGGGGTGTTGTTTCAATACAGTCTGAGTGATTGATTTGGCTTTCGACGCATCCCAATCCGCAGCTTGGTTTGATACCAACTTGATATCGGGGTTTTCCGCCAGGACCGACGTAATACCGGCAATCTGATAGGCGCTCGCGGCGGCAGAAAGCGCGCCCTGAAGTACCGCGACTTTGCCCGATTTTCCGGCACAGGCTTTGACAGATGCCGCTGCCACTTTCTCACCCATTTCCTGCCAATCAACCCCGATAAAGGCGGTGGAGTCGTAAGAGGTGCGCATGTTAACCTGTATCACATAGATACCTGATTTTTCGGCTTTGCGCAGCAACTTGGCATAAGTCTGAACATCTGGGTTTTGGACTACAAGGACGTCTGGACGTTCATTGATCAGGCTCTCGATTGCTTGGGCACCCGCACTTGTGTTAAAATTTGCATCCCGGAACGTGACCGAAACACCCAGTGGTTCCAGTTCGTTTTTCATCGTTTCCAACCAGCCCTGTGCCAGATCAACAGCCAGTGCCACCGGAACAAAGACAACGGTCCGGCCCTTCATCGCCTTATGAAATTCTTCGCGGAACGGCTCTTGAATGCCCTCTGCGGTGGCAGGTACCGGCCCCGCCGTAGCGGCAAATGCCAAAGCAAGCCCGGCAAGGGTTCTTTGAATGTTTGTTGGTTTCAACATAGTCGTCTCCTCCATTGGAAATGTAATTTTTGGAAATGCAATTTATCGTAATCGGTTCGGATCTGGGGGTCATATATCACCCTGTTGGGTGGTTTGTTCATCGCGCGGATTGGCAAGAGAGTTCGCAAGCACCGCAAACAGAAGTATGAGACCTTTGATCATGTTCTGCGCTGCATAGGAGAGATCCATAATGGTCATGCCGTTCAACAAGGTGCCAATAAGCAAGGTGCCGATGATTACATTAGACACCCCCCCACGGCCGCCGGTAAGACCGATGCCCCCCAGAACAACAACGAGAATAACGTCATAAATCATTGTCGTATTAAAAATTCTGGTAGGCATACTTTCCAGAGATGTCGCAAGAACAAAACCGGCAAGAACCCCGATTAGAGCCGCAATCATATAATTGAGCACAATCACTGGTCTGGTTGGCAATCCCGTGGCTCTGGCGGTTCCAAGATTGTCGCCAACGGCAAAAACGATCGCCCCAAACCGGGTAAACCGCAAAAGCGCTGCCACCATGAGTGAGGTGGCCGCAAACATAATCACCGACTTGGGAATGCCAAAAACATGCCCCTGCCCGATCCAAGCAATTGGATCCAGCCGTTCATCCCACCTGACTGTGTTATATTCAAAGAAAAACACCTGACCGGCGCCCGATAAAAAAAGGCCCGACGCCAATGTGACAAAAAGCGGAGATACTTCGGCATAGGCCACCAGCCAGCCATTGACCAATCCAAATAAGATTGCAATTCCAAATGCGGCAACGGCCGCTAAGGCGAGGCTATGTCCGTCTGCTACAAGCGTTAAAAATATCCCCGGTGGAACAGCCAGCGACGCAATGAGCGACAGATCGACCCCTCGGGAGATGACAATCAATCCCATCGCCAATCCTAAAATACCCAAAATCGAGACACTCTGAACAAGCGTTGTAACGTTAGAGAATGAAAAGAACCCTGGCAGAAAAATCGACATTAACAAAAAGCTCAGAAGAAAAAGTCCAAAAACAATCGATTTCTGCGACCAAATTTTCTGACTTTTGACACGCTTGCGTAGTTTCGTAGTAAAGGTTTGTGCAGATTGTTCAGTTGACACTCAGTGCATCCTTTTGATCCCGGTTGACCGAGTTTGTCCTTCCTCGCGTCAGGATTCTTTGAAGGTGTCCCCACAAAAAATACCGCACACCGGACCGCTGGGCGCCTCTGGGACAAAACTGGCGTTTGCTGTAAATTTGGTTTGAAAAGACAATTCGACATCTTTCAACCAAGGAAACGCACATCTCAAAAAAGCCAGAGCCAAGGTCACAGACGCGCACGCGACATTTTTTTGCAAGTAGTGTCACCGTAATTTTTGCAATTACTGTCACCGTAACCTCTCACTAAATTAATACGATTGTTCTATATTTTAATTTTTCGGTTAAGTTTTTGGGTCAAAAATACCCGTTTATAGCTTAAATTAAATAAAAAATCTCCCTATAGTATAGCAAAATTTAAATTATTTTCAAGGAAAATATGAACGATCGTTTCATATTTCGATCGTTGAGCTGTAACATTTACCGTGAAACTATAGATTGCACAGCTCAAATCTGGCCACAGCAGACAAGTATTTGAATATACTTTCGCGTGGTTATTATAAATTTCGGGACCTCGATAATGACCCATTGCTTGCGCAAACGTGATCTCCCACCCGTCAGACTGGCCTGGGTTCCTGTCTCGGGCGCAAACAAAAAAAGCATAGACCGTTTTGCGAGGTTTAAACCTGCATTTAGGCTGCCCGAGCCAGCCTAAGAGACCAACTTTATGATACCGATGCCATGAGATTATCCCAGCGCATAACCAGCGCCGCGCACCGTGCGCAAAACATCTTTGCCCCCCTGTTGGGACAATGCTTTGCGCAGACGGCCGATATGAACGTCGACCGTGCGGGTGTCGACATAGATATCACGCCCCCAAACCCGGTCGAGCAATTGATCTCGGCTCCAGACCCTGCCCGGCTTTTCCATCAAGGTCCGCAACAGTCGAAACTCCGTTGGTCCAAGTTTAATCTGCGTTTCGGCGCGGAACACCTTATGAGTTTCTGGATCTAGAGTGATATCTTGGAAATAAAGGGCCGCTCCGATAGAGGCAGCCCGTGTCCGGCGCAATTGGGCGCGCACCCGAGCAATCAGTTCCACAACAGAATACGGCTTTACCAAATAGTCGTCTGCCCCAATTTCAAGACCGCGAACTTTGTCCATTTCCTCGGATCTGGCCGACAGCATAATAATCGGTATAGACCGGGTTTCGAGGCGTGACCTGAGGCGGCGGCACACCTCGATACCCGACAGATTGGGCATCATCCAGTCCAACAGAATAAGATCGGGTTCTTCTTCTTCCACCAATAACAAAGCATCCTCGCCATTGTCTGCGCAGATAACCTTAAAACCCTCAGCCTGAAGATTATAGGTCAACACCTCACGCTGCGAAGGATCATCTTCAACCAGTAAAATATTTGGATGGTCAACACTCATTACTCTGCTCCGATACTCCGCGTTGGGTTCATGCCACTCAATGTCGCATCACTGGACGTAATATCGGCTTTGGTACGCTCATCGGTGGGTTTTTCGCCACTGGCATAAAACACGACTTGCTCGGCGATGGATGTAACATGATCTCCCATGCGTTCTATATTTTTTGCAATAAAGTGAAGATGCATACAGGCAGTAATGTTACGCGGATCCTCCATCATAAATGTCAGAAACTCTCGAAACAGCGTGTTATAAATCTGATCGACAGCTTCATCGCGCTCGATCACCGCCAGCGCCAGTGCTTGGTCTTGCTGAACATAGGCATTCAGGGCGTCACCCAGCATCAACTCTACCTCACGTGCCATGCGGCGCAGGGCCGCCGGTGAGCCCTCAATGCTTCGTAGCTCAAGCAAGACACGCGTGCGCTTTGCAATATTTTTGGAATAATCCGCAATCCTTTCAAGATTACCGGACACTTTGATCACGGTTAGCAATAGCCGCAGGTCCTCGGCATTTGGCGACCGCAGCGCAATGACCCGTGCAGCCTCGTCATTTATTTGCTGCTCAAGCACATCGATCGCCGCGTCCGCAGCGCGAACTTGTTCGGCCAGTTCGGCGTCACGATTATACAGCGAGGCAGACGCACCGACGATAGACGCCTCGACCAGCCCGCCCATTTTGATTATTTTAGCTTTGATTGCGTCCAGTTCCCTTTGAAACTGCGAGACAATATGCAAGTCTGACATCAAACTCTCCTTATCCAAACCGGCCGGTAATATAGTTATTGGTCATTTCATGCTGCGGCTTCATGAATAACTTATCAGTAAGCCCCACTTCTACCAGCCGTCCAAGATGAAAATAGGCCGTTCGTTTTGAGACGCGTGCGGCTTGCTGTAACGAATGCGTCACAATAACGATCGAATATTCACTACTAAGTTCATGTATTAACTGTTCTATCCGAGCTGTAGCAATAGGATCAAGCGCTGAACACGGTTCGTCCATCAATATTATCTCGGGGCTTACTGCGATCGCACGGGCGATACACAGGCGTTGTTGTTGACCGCCTGAAAGCCCGGTTCCCGGGTCATCAAGCCGATTGTGCACTTCCGACCAAAGGCCTGCACGTTCGAGCGCCTCTTGCACGATTTGTTTCAGGTGCCCAGTGTTGTCAGCCAGCCCATGAATTTTTGGCCCATAAGCGACGTTATCAAAAATAGATTTTGGAAAGGGGTTTGGTTTTTGAAAAACCATCCCGACACGGGCGCGTAAAGGCACCACATCTACATCTGGCGCATAAATATCACCGCCGTTCAAGCGTATGTCACCAGACACTTTGCAGGTTTTTATTGTATCGTTCATTCGGTTAAGACACCGCAGGAACGTTGATTTTCCACATCCAGACGGCCCAATAAATGAAATGACTTCGCTGCCACCTATATCCAGTGACACATCTTCGATCGCGGTTTTATCCCCATAATTCACCCGTACTTGACGGGCTGTCATTCGTGGGTTTTCAACGTAAATATCACCAATGGTCGCATTGGGAAGCTTTGCAAGATCGATATCCGGCCTTACAGGGGCGTCAACCTTTTGCGGTTCAACCATTTTTCCGTCTTCCATGATTTATCAATCTCCTACCAACGACGTTCTAGTTTTTTCCGCACGATAATAGCCGCTGCATTCATCGTGATTAAAAAGGCCAATAAAACAATGATTGCTGCACTGGTTTTTTGCACAAACATCCTCTCTGCAAAGTCTGCCCACATGAAGATTTGTACCGGCAGGACGGTTCCAGGATCTGTGACGCCACCTGGAACATCTACGATAAACGCAACCATACCAATCATAAGCAGGGGCGCCGTCTCACCAAGCGCCTGCGCCATACCGATAATCGTGCCGGTTAACATCCCCGGCATCGCCAATGGGATCACGTGGTGAAATATTGTTTGCACCTGCGACGCACCAACCCCCAGAGCGGCCTCGCGCACGCTGGGCGGCACGGCGCGGATCGCCGCGCGCGACGAAATGATGATTGTCGGCAATGTCATTAGGGCCAGCACCACCCCGCCAATCAGCGGGATCGACCGTGGCATACCAAAAATACCGATAAAAACCGCCAAACCCAGAATACCGAACACGACGGAGGGGACCGCCGCAAGATTGTTGATATTGATCTCGATAATTTCGGTAATACGGTTCTTTGGGGCTATTTCTTCCAAGTAAATCGCAGTGGCGACACCAATCGGAAATGCCAGCACAAGGCAGACCGAAAGCGTGAGGATCGAGCCGATGAACGCGCCATAGATGCCTGCCATTTCGGGGTTGCGCGACGCGCTGCCGAAAATGAGATAATCTGAGAAAGCATAGACGATCTTGCCATCCGACTGAAGCCTGTCGATATATTCCACCATTTTATCGCTGATACGACGGTCTTTTTCAGGCGTTTCACGTTTGATAAATCCACGTAGAAAGCTGTCGACATCATCATCCAAGGCGAAGCGCAATGTTTGCGTGGTGTCCATCAATGATGGATCATCATAGACCAGTTCGCGCAGCCTCTGTTCGGCTCCGGCCGAGATCAGCTTGCCGGCGGCACGTTTGTTTTTGCGCCCTTCGGCATCAACAGCGGCATATAGCGCCGATCTGATCACCCCGCGCGCATCGCCGTCATACAAAGATTGCAGTGACAAATCGCCGGTTGGATCCAGTTTTTCGCGATCAATCTCAACCTCTATCTCGACGTAATACTGAAAGAATCCCGGGAGACCCTTAGAAAAAATCGAAAAAAACAAAACAACCAGAAACGCCAGCGCAACGGCAATTGCGCTGCGCCCCAATAGCTGGAAATTGCGTTCGCTTTTTTTGCGCTTTGCCATAGAGGCCGCAACGCGCTCGGTCGCCGTTGTTGGCGAAACCAATCCTTTGGGTGTATCAATCATATTGTTCTCTGTATTTATTCACAACGTGCAATGCGATAAAGTTCAGCATCAAGGTAATCACAATCAATGTCAGTGCTAGGGCAAAGGCCGAAAGGGTCTTGGCTGACTCAAACTCCTGATCGCCCACCAGAATGGTCACGATCTGCGCAGTGACCGTCGTCACAGCATCAAGCGGGTTCATAGATAGATTGGCCGCCAGACCAGCCGCCATAACCACGATCATCGTCTCACCCACAGCGCGTGACACCGCCAGTAACACGGAGGCGACAACCCCCGGCAATGCTGCGGGCAAGACGACTTGCCTAATGGTTTCATTCTGGGTGCTGCCAAGGGCATAAGACGCCTCACGCAAAGCCTGTGGTACCGCGGTGATCACGTCGTCAGATAGAGATGAAATAAAAGGGATAATCATGATCCCCATCACCAGCCCCGCCGCCAATGCCGATTCGGACGCGACGTCCAGCCCCAGCGTGAGTCCCATTGAGCGGACAAATGGGGCCACCGTGAGGGCCGCAAAAAAGCCGTAAACAACCGTCGGCACACCCGCAAGCAGTTCCATCAACGGTTTGACCACCCCGCGCGTGCGGTCAGAGGCATATTCCGACAGGTAAATCGCACTGAACAAACCCACGGGCACCGCAACTGTCAAAGCCACCGCCGAAATCAACATGGTGCCGGCAAACAAAGGGACGGATCCATAGGTGGACAGACCCATTTGCCCCGACCCTGCCCGTTCTGCGCCCTCGAACTGCGGGTTCCAGGTCAAGCCGAACAGAAACTCACTCACTGGCACCAGAGCAAAAAAGCGTAAGGATTCGAACACCACCGAAAAGACAATTCCTAATGTCGTCAGAATGGCGATCAACGAGCTTGCCGCCAGCAAGGCAATGATAATTTTTTCAACAGCGTTGCGGGATCTGAAGTTTGGGTTTATTTTATAATACCCCCAGCCCCCCCCAAGCACCGCGAGGGACAAACACAAAAACGTGGTCAGTGTCGCGGATGTCGCGATCCAGCCTTGCCACGCCTCGGCTGCCTCATACACCCAGTCAGGTTGTGTGCCAAAATTTGTGCCGCTCACTACATTTTTGATCTGCGCATGCGCGATAATTTCGTTGAAATCGGCATCTGTCCGCACCGCGTCCGGAATAAAACTGGTGCTGAGAGACCGAAAGACGATGTCATCGCCGATCGCCATGACGATCAGCAATGCATAGGCGGGTAACCATGCCAACAAACATGCAAAAAAACCATAATACTGATGTCTGGAGTGCAGTTTCGTAGAGATCGAAACCTGCAGTTGCCGCGCCGATTTCTGAGCGATCAAAAAATAAACCAAACCAATAAACAGGATGGTGGCAGCGATTTGAAATGTTGTCACCTTAAACCTCAAATTATTCTAACGTGACAAGGGAAACCGGTACATCGGCTTCCCTTGATGACGCAATTATACTTATTCCAGCATGTCCGCAGTCAGTACTGGCATGTTTTTCATCGCAGCGGCATAGGCTGCACGCTCTGCATCCGGCAGTGGGATCATACCGTTTTCGGCAAGAACCCCGTCCTCATCCCAGTGTTTTGTCCACTCAGCCATAAATTCTTTGATACCGGGAACGACGCCCACATGCGCGTGTTTGACATAAAAGTAGAGCGCACGAGATACCGAGTAATTATCCGAAGCGATGTTTTCAAAGGTCGGCGCTGAGCCGCTGATGACCGCGCCCCGCAATGTGTCTGAGTTTTGGTCAAGATAGGAAAATCCGAAAATTCCGTAAGCATTAGAATCTTCTTGGAGTTTCTGAACGATCAAATTATCCTGTTCTCCAGCCTCCACATA
>TARA_Y100000385_G_scaffold58726_2_pt1 | contig 19920 bp, 14 predicted proteins | sample TARA_Y100000385 | Tara Oceans TARA_Y100000385 (sample SAMEA2620980) | marine metagenome | biome: marine biome (ENVO:00000447); feature: surface water layer (ENVO:00002042); material: "saline water (ENVO:00002010), including plankton (ENVO:xxxxxxxx)" | depth 5 m
TCATGGCCGAAAGTTAGATATGTGGGGCTTTAATGTGTATCGATGGGATGCGCCTGCCTCATTTATTACGGATTGGAGAAAGATCAGCGAAAAGCCATTTTACTTCGCAGAATTAGGTTCCGATAGTTATATGACAACCGCCATAGATAGTTTGGATATGGGGGTTAACGAACACGCTCAGGCGATTGCAGTAGGTCATATAATTGATGAGCTATTGCCGCTCAGGAAGGAATTTGAAGGTATGACATTGTTCTCATTTACTGACGGTTGGTGGAAAGCAGGTAATCCAGAAATACAAGATGTAGGCGGCTGGGCACCAAACAGTAGTGGCGTGCCTTACGATGGTTCTCCAAATGAAGAATACTGGGGCATCGTAAATATTGATAGAACTAAAAAAAAGGCATTTGACACGGTCAAGGCTCGATTTAAATAATTTCCAATGAACTATAGAACAATAATCACGGTAATAGCTGGCTTCGTGTTAATAGCCTGCGGCGAAAGAAACAACATGGAGTTTAAAGTCTTTGAAACATCTGAATCAGGTAAGAATTTAGAGGAGGTTAGTAATTTTAGTGCCTCCGAAAATCACTCAAAAATTTCAGTAAATCTTGAGGTTGAGCGTCAAAGTATTGTTGGTTTTGGTGGAGCATTTACCGAATCCTCTGCGTTCAATTTAAATCAGCTGAGCCCGGAGAATCGGTTGTCTGTGATTGAGGCATATTTCTCCAAATCGGGTGCGAATTACTCCCTCACTAGAACACACATGAACTCTTGCGATTTCTCTGTAAGTAATTACTCGTATTCCCCTGTAGAAGGTGATGTAAATCTTGAGCATTTTACCATTGAAGAAGACCTTGATGATTTGATTCCCATGATCAAAGATGCACAGTCAATGAGCGAGGATGGGTTCAAAATATTTGCTTCACCTTGGTCCGCTGCACCTTGGATGAAAGATAACAATGATTGGCGTGCAGGAAGACTTAAAGACGAATACTACGATACGTGGGCTTTATTCTTTAGTAAATATGCTTCTGCTTATGCAGAGGAAGGAATAGATATTTGGGGATTTACAGTGGAGAATGAGCCACACGGTAATGGCGGTAATTGGGAAAGTATGCACTTCACCCCGCAAGAAATGACTCGTTTTGTTAATCAACATTTGGGTCCTCGTTTAGAAGCAGACGGTAAGGGTGATTTAATCATCTTAGGCTATGATCAAAACAGACAAGGCGTTCAAGAATGGGCGGATGTTATGTACAAGGATGAGGCCTCAAAACAATATTACGATGGAATGGCTCTTCATTGGTATGAAAGCACATATGATTACTTTCCTGATGAATTAGAATATGCCTACAAGGCAGCCCCTGAAATGCTTCTATTGCAAACAGAGGCCTGCGTGGACAATCAAGTACCGGAATGGAAAAATGATCAATGGTATTGGCAAAAGGAAGCTACAGATTGGGGCTATTACTGGAGAGAAGAAGAAAATAAATACCTACATCCTAAGTATGCGCCTGTAAATCGCTATGCTAGAGATATTATTGGATGCTTAAACCATTGGGTTCAAGGCTGGGTAGATTGGAATATGGTTCTAGACCGCCAAGGAGGTCCAAATTGGGCTAAAAATTGGTGTGTTGCACCAGTAATTGTAGATGTAGATAATGACGAAGTCTACTATACCCCTATGTTCTATGTGCTTCAGCACTTTAGTAAATTTATTCGTCCAGAAGCTAAGATTGTGGAGGTGTCCAAAACTGACGACAACTTGATGGTCACGGCAGCCAAAAATACAGACGGTTCTATTGCAGTTGTTGTTTTCAACGAAGGAGAAGAAGCTAGAAGTTTTGATTTGGAACTTAATGGTCAAACCGCTTCTATTGCTATTGAGCCGCAGGCTTTGCAGACTATAGTCATTCAAACAAAGTCAGAATAATGAGTACTGCTTCTAAAGTCCCCATGGGACAAAAAATTGCTTTTGGTATTGGTATGCTTGCGAACCAAATGTTCCCCGCGGCAATGAGTATCTTCATGGTTGTCCTTATTCAGGACTTAGGCTTTCCAGGATGGATGTGGGGGGTTATTTTCTTTGCGCCTCGCGCCTTTGATTCCATACTTGATCCAATAATGGGTTTTATTTCGGACAATACGCGCTCTAAGTGGGGTCGCCGTAGGCAATATGTGTTTTGGGGGGCGATTCTCATGGGATTCGCTTTTGCAATGCTCTGGCAATTGTATCGAGAGGACAGTGTTGCTCACAATTTTACTCATGTGATGATTTGGTCTTTTGTTTTTTACTTGGGGCTTACCATTTTTGGCGTCCCTTATGTGAGTATGGGCTATGAAATGAGCGAAGACTACCATGAACGAACAAGTGTCATGGCTATTTCACAATGGATTGGCCAATGGGCATGGGTAATTGCACCATGGTTTTGGGTGATCATGTACGATCCGGAGTGGTTTGCAACAGCGGACGAAGCAACTCGGTCTTTATCTGTTTGGGTAGCGGTAGTATTCACCCTATGTGCCATTGCGCCTGCCGTATTTATTAGGGGAGAAAGTACAATTGGAAGAAAAGACTATGAGTCATTAAACTTCTCGGGCATTTTTGGCAGCTTAAAGAAAATTGCAAAGAACTTTGTGGAAGCGTTTTCGTCTCCGCCTTTTAGAAAGCTTTGTATTGCGACTTTTTTGATATTTAATGGGTTTAATACGGTTGCTAGTTTTACGTATTTCGTTATTCGTTCGCACTTATTTGACGGGGCAGCCCCCGGGGTATGGCCCACTTTGTTTGGCTCAGTGGGTGCATTGGTTACTACCTTTATCGTCATCCCTATTGTTGCCAAGATGGCAAAAACAATGGGTAAGAAACGGGCATTTATTCTGTCTCAAGCAATATCTATTTTAGGATATACACTTTTATGGTTTTTGATGATTCCTGGTAAGCCTTATATGTTTTTATTTGCACTTCCGTTCCACTCCTTTGGAATAGGTGGTTTATTCACGATTATGATGTCAATGACTTCGGATGTTTTAGACATAGATGAGCTCAATACAGGTAAGCGCCGAGAGGGTGTGTTTGGGGCAATCTATTGGTGGATGGTAAAGCTAGGATTTGCATTTGCCGGAGCATTGAGTGGATTAATTTTGACTTTAGTGAATTACCAAAGCGGTGCTGAAGCACAGCCGGAAGGCGCAGTGTATAGTCTTCGTTTGGTATTCTCTGGGTTACCCATTTTATGCACACTTATTGCCATAGCTGTGATGTGGAACTATAAGGTTGATGAAAATTACGCTAGGGAGGTTCGATTGAAATTAGACAAGAGAAAGGAGACACAGGTCTCACTATAAAAACCAAACGATAATAATGTCTTACAGAAAAGAAAAATTCATGTCACTTGCTGGGGGTGCCTCCCTGAGCATGACCACCAATGAGCTAAAAGAAATGGCTCGCAAATTATTAGATGCTGGAATTCATGGAATATGTTTCAGCGCATACGATGAAGGGCAAGCCCCAGGAGATCAATTAACAGATGCTCAAATACGTCGTAAACTCGAAATTTTAAAGCCGCATGTAAAATGGATAAGAACGTTTTCATGCACTGAGGGAAATGAGATAATAGCGCGCATTGCGCATGATTTGGGGATAAAAACTCTGGTTGGTGCCTGGTTGAGCAGTGATGTAGAAAAAAATGATGAGGAAATAGAAGCTCTGATTGCGCTATGTAAAGAAGGTGCTGTTGATGTAGCTGCAGTAGGAAACGAGGTGTTATATCGTGAAGACTTAAATGCAGCTGAATTACTGCACTACATTAAGCGCGTTAAGAATGAAGTTAATGGAGTGCCAGTTGGTTATGTAGATGCCTATTACGAATTCACTGCACATCCTGAAATCTCAGATACTTGTGATGTTATTTTAGCAAATTGCTACCCTTATTGGGAAGGTTGCTCATTAGAATATTCTTTAATGTACATGAAGCACATGTATCAAGAGGCTATGGCTGCGGGAAATGGCAAGAGAGTCATTATAACAGAAACAGGTTGGCCATCAAGCGGACAAAGTTTGGGTGGCGCAAAACCGTCTTTTGACAACTATCTCAAGTATTTTATAAATGCGGTGAGCTGGTCCAACGAAAGTGACATTGAAATGTTCTATTTTTCATCATTTGATGAAAGTTGGAAAATTGAAAAAGAAGGAGATGTTGGTGCATCATGGGGATTATGGGATAAAAATGAAAAACTTAAGTTTTAGTCTTTTAGCAGCTCTTATTGTTCTAAGCTCCTGCAGAAAGCAAGCTGAGCAGGCAAAGAACCGGAGCGTTTATGTTATTAGTAGAACGTCTGGTCAACCTTTGCCGAGTGCAGAAATGTACTTAAACGGTCAGTTTCATTCGTATACATCAATTGACGGTAAAGCTGAAGAGACATCTTTGTTAAAAAGTGATTCCCTTTATCCTGTAGATGCTGCTTTTCAATACACATTAATTTCACAGATTGAAGATGCCACAACGCTCAATACTACGTATTGGGCCACTAAAATTGCTAGCAGGGAAGACAGTCTTGCAATAGCTTTTTTAAAGGACTTACAGAATGCCCAAGGGCTTTTGCCCACCATTCCTTATGGGAACTTAGTAAGTACTTACGACCAAGCATTAGCAGCCATTGCCTTTATATTGGCGGATGAAATGCAATGCGCAGAGCGCATCTTTGACTACTTTGAATCCATCCGTTTAACAGAATTAGAAACTGGTCAAGGCGGATTCTTTCAATTTAGATCACCATTGGGTATTCCCTCTGGAAGGAGGTGGGTGGGAGATAACGCTTGGTTATTGATTGCTTTGAAAAACTATCCTCAATCGGATAAGTACACGGCTTTAATCGCATCGTTAGAGTTTTGGCTCATGGGATTAAATGATAGCGTAGATAACGGTCTATGGGGTGGTTTTGAGCCCAACGGTGACACCATACATAAAATTACTGAAGGTAATATTGATGCATTCGTAGCACTTGAAGGATATACGGCCATACATCAGAGCATTTTGAAACATTTAGAAGATGAAAAATGGGATGAAGTGGACGGTAATTTCGTGGCATGGCCCGCTAATCCTCCTTATAAGTTTGCCTTGGATTGTAACACATGGGGCTACTGTGCATTCCCCAATTTTAATGATGCAGCGCGAAGTTCTGTATCTAGATATGAAGTAACTGTAACTAGCACAGAAACAGGCGATCAAATTGACGGTTATTGTTTTGACGAAGATCGCGATGTTTTATGGTTTGAAGGTACAGGACAAGTAAGTGTCATGCACTGGGTTGCTTGCGATCGGACAGAGGCTCAAGCAGTACTGGGTGAAATGAGAAAAGGATGGCTCACTGGACCTGTTGGAGAAGGTTTGCCGTATACGGCCAATCAAGGGACTACTTACGGCGCCGGAAACTTATGGGCTACAGCGAATACAGAACCTTGCGTTTCCTCCACCGCATGGTATCTTATGGCATCATTTAGACACAATGCATTATCTCTTGGTAGAAATAAGCAAGTGCCAGTGAAAGACCAATTTTGGGCAAATTAACCAACAAGGTTATAAAGAATATTCGCCTCATATTTGCCGCATGAATCACAGGAGCGGTTTCGTTAATATTATTGGTAATCCAAATGTTGGGAAGAGTACGTTAATGAACGCTCTTGTTGGTGAGCGTTTGAGCATAATTACACCAAAAGCGCAGACTACGCGGCATCGCATTTTTGGGATATTGAATGAGCCCGATTATCAAATAGTATTCTCTGATACTCCAGGAGTTATTCAGCCTGCATATAAGATGCAGGAGCACATGATGAAGTTCGTTTCAGACGCCTTTGAAGACGCGGATGTGTTTCTTTATTTGGTAGAGCCTGGAGACAGGGCTTTGAAAGATCAAGGTTTCTTTGAAAAGCTTTTAAATACAAACTTTCCGGTGCTACTTATTATTAATAAGATTGATACAACAAACCAAGAGTTACTTGAAAACGAAGTAGCGTATTGGAAGGAAGAATTGCCTAACGCAGAAATCATTCCCATCTCTGCATTAAAGGAAGCTAATACGCCTTATTTACTTGAGCGATTAGTTGGATTGATGCCTGAGAGCCCTCCTTATTTTGATAAGGACGTTTTAACAGATAAAACAGAGCGATTCTTTGTAAGTGAAATAGTTCGCGAGCAAATTCTCATGAACTACAAGAAGGAAATTCCTTATTCAGTAGAGGTAGATGTAGAAGAATTTAAGGAAGCTGACGATATCATTAGGATACGCGCGATTATTTATGTTGCTAGAGAATCACAGAAAGGAATAATCATAGGTCACAGAGGCTCCATGCTTAAAAGAGTAGGGGTAGGTGCAAGAAAACAACTAGAGAAATTCTTTGCTAAGAAGGTACATCTAGAGACCTTTGTAAAAGTTAAGAAAAACTGGCGCGATAGTGATGCACAGCTAAAGCGATTCGGTTATAAAAAGTAGGTATGAGCAATATTGTTGCTATAGTTGGTCGCCCAAACGTGGGCAAGAGTACGTTATTTAATAGGCTTATTCAACGTAGAGATGCAATTGTGGATGCCGTTGCTGGTGTTACCCGTGATCGTCATTATGGTAAAAGTGATTGGAACGGAAAGGAGTTTTCTGTAATAGATACAGGTGGTTATATCGAGGGATCGGAGGATGTATTTGAATCTGAGATTCGCCAACAAGTAGAATTGGCTCTAGATGAGGCTACGGTGGTCCTTTTTGTTTTGGATCTTCAAGCGGGCTTAACGGAATTTGACAAAATAATTGCAGACCTTCTGCGGAAAACGGAGAAGCCAGTGGTGTATGCTGTCAATAAAGTAGACAACAGCATGCTTGAGCTAGAAGCAACTGAATTTTATGGTTTAGGCATAGAAAGATATCATACTATTTCTGCGGTTAATGGAGGAGGGACAGGAGACCTTCTTGATGAGCTTACAGAACATATGGATGAAAATCCTGTAGACGATTTTGAGGATCTTCCTAAGATGGCCATAGTTGGTCGGCCTAATGCCGGGAAATCATCAATTGTGAATGCACTTTTTGATGAGGAGCGCAATATTGTTACAGAAATTGCAGGCACTACAAGAGATACGGTAAATACCCGATTCAATAAATTTGGATTTGACTTTATGCTCCTTGATACTGCTGGACTTCGTAAAAAAGGAAAGGTACATGAGAACCTTGAGTTTTATTCCAATATGCGCTCTATTCGCGCCATAGAACATGCAGATGTTTGTATGATGGTGGTGGACGCTACGCGTGGTTTTGAGTCTCAAGATTTATCAATCGTCTCATTGGTTGAAAAGAATAAAAAAGGTCTAGTCGTAGTAATTAATAAATGGGATTTAGCGGTTAAGGAAACCAATACAATGCGCGACGCAGAGGCCTACATAAGAAAAAAATTAGAGCCCTTTACGGATTTTCCAATAATCTTTACGAGTGCATTAACCAAGCAACGTGTTTTGAAAGCCTTTGAGGAAGGTGTTAAGGTGTATAACCGCAGAAAGCAGCGCGTATCTACGTCAAAATTGAATGATACTATGTTAGAAATCATTCAAAATTATCCACCGCCTGCAGTGAAGGGTAAATATGTGAAGATTAAGTTTTGTACGCAGTTGCCTACAAGAACGCCCCAGTTTGCCTTCTTCGCCAATCTGCCGCAGTATATCAAGGAACCATATAAGCGATATTTGGAAAATAGAATGCGTCAGGCGTTTGATTTCCACGGTGCACCCATTGAAATTTTCTTCCGCAAGAAATAATGCGATTTTTCATCTTAGGCTTGCTGTTAACCCCATTAAAGAGTTTTGCTCAACAGAAGCTCCCAGATCCATTAGAAGCGGGATGGAAGGGGCAAAAAGTTTGTGAGGTTTTGGTGGATAATGAGAGCGTGCGCGCGCTTAGATGCACCTTTCCGCCTGGTGTAGGTCATGAAAAACATTTTCATAATGAACATGTAGGCTATACACTCAAGGGAGGTACCTTTCAAATCAAGGATGAAAATGGTATTAGAGAGGTAGAAATTCCCTTAGGATATACTTTTTATAATGAAAGTATTGCTTGGCATGAGGTACTCAATATTGGAGCAGATACTGCGGTATTTTTGATTGTTGAGCCAAAATAATTAAAGTTCATAGCAGATGATGCTATTGCCTTGTCTAAGGATTACAACTGGCATTCCTGTTTGACTCAGCCTGCCAGCTGCAGCGTTGGTTCCGGTGAAAGAACCGTAATAATCCCCATTCTTAAGATTTACCGCTTGAACAGTCTCTTTTGTTAGGATAAGGCCAGTGCCACCTGGATAACAGCGCACGTGTTCAATTCCATCTGCGGTAAAATGCTGTGTCCCTTCTTCGTTGCGTACCTCTACTGCATTATTATTCCATACTACTTTGCCATAATTCTCAAAACACACACCTTTTAGTTCTCCTAAATCATGGGCAGTAGCAGTGGATGTTCCGCTCCAATTTTGATGTTGTATTTCTCCTTCACCGCCAATTCTCTCTAAGAAAGGAATATCACCATTTTTAATGGTCCATGGATTCATTGATGCTGTTCCAATTTCTGTATTTATGCGAATTTCCCCTCTTCTGTTTAAAATGAGCGGTTTTTGTGATGTAGAAGTCACTATGAAGTCTTTGCCATTTTTCTGAAACAAGAAGGGTTTTTGAATCAACTGTGCACCTGACGCCGCATCTGTTTTCCAACCTTGTATCAGCTTGCCTTCGCTGGAATAATTATAGAGCTTAGTACCTGCGGGTATCAGGAATCGGTAGTTTCTATTTTTATCATAGTCCAGTACACTGAGTCCAATGCTCGTGTTTTCCAAAAGCTTTATTGGATAATTCTCAACATCTCTTCCAAGAATATCTATACAATACAACTGCATTCCGGTGGTGAAAAGCAATTGGTATTTCTGATTTTTAAACAAATCAACTTGATGTACTTCTCCAACAATGGATTCGTTTAAAGACTTTTTCCACTGTATAGTCCCGTCAGAGCTGACCCAATAAAGTACATGTTGATCGTCCTGAACAAAGATGTCATTCTTACCCGTTCTATGATTTTTTACGAGCCACGGTCCCGATTTAATAGTAGATTCAAGCGCGGTAGACCAAAGGTAGGTGCTGGTTTCGACCGCACTTTTTTCCACTTCATACATACGCGCATTTCCAAAGGTGAGTGCATTTTTAACTGCTAAATTCCCGTGAATTACATATTCGTTAGAGTGCTCCTGAATGGGCAAATTCAGATAGCGATGAGCGGATTCGGATGTGGCTTTCAACGCTAATGCAAAATGTCCTTTTTTATCTATTCCTTTGGCTAAAGCTTCTAAAGATTTGACGCTGCTCCAAGTGGCCTTCGCTGCTAATTCATTTGAATAGACTTCTAAAGTTTCTTGAGATGTTGAAACAAGGAGCCAATCTTTGTAAATCATCCATGATGGGTTTTCCAAGTTTTTATACCACCACCCAAAAAGCGCACTGAATAGAAACTTGTTTTGTTTTTCCAGCGTTCCAACCAAATGACCTTGAAATAGTTTGCTTTGTCCACTTGCCTTTTTCAATACGTCTCCTAGTTCTTGCTCTTCATTCAGTTTAGCTGCAATTACTTTTTCTTTACCGTACCCGATATGTACGAAACTACCTTCAAACCAAGTTGATGCAGTCATAGGGTCCATATTCAAAGGTCCTAAAACGGACAGTGCTTGTTTTAAACGTTGTTCCTTACCTCTGTAGACATTAAAGCTACGAATCCATTCAGCGGTGTTACCAACATTCATTTTTACAGCATGTGATGCAGATGCAGCAATAACATCACTCACTTCCATATTTGAGGAAGATTCATTGAATGTGCTTAAGAATACCTGTGCGGAATCTGGATTTATACTCACAGATGTCATTAAGACTCGGCCTTGACCAAAATCTATGTCTACCTCTGACCAAACGGCTAAATTTTCCATCCAGCTCCAGTCTTCATCCATATACCAGCTTCCTACAGCGCTGAGTTCTTCATGTTGAAAAAATAGATTAAGAGCATCCGAAGAATTGGCGTTGACCCATAGCTTATTGAAGGCCTTGTTATTGACAATATTGAATCCGCTATTGGATTGATTCAATGCATTTTGAATGAGTATTTTACTCGAACTTATGGCAAAAGCATTTTCATGATATAATGCGAAATAATTAGAATCTAATGTCAGTGTTACATCTTCTTCCAACCTTTTGATTGAGCTGCTATCTTGAAGAGTGGTTGTCCATATCCAATCCATTTTTCCCGCACCGGAATTACATAAAGCACCTGTCCAGATGCCATTTTTGATACTTTGAAGTTTTTGAATCGGTATGGCCTGTGCTGCCGGAATTTTGGTAGAATCGGCAAATTGCGACCATTCACTAGACTGATTGATTCTTAGGATTATCGCACTATTCATTGGTATAAACAGCGTTGACGGATTAGATACAGGGGCAGTGGAACAGCTGACTAAAATCGCTGTAAATAATGTGAATATCCAAGATAAACTACGGTATGTCATGAACCAATGCTTTATTTCAAAGCTAACGCCCTGTTCAAGGCACTTCTTGTATTAAGACATTCAGTTTTTCACAAATCTCAATTGGGTTTAAGTGTCGAATAAATTTAATTGACTAGGTAACAATTGAAAACTCATACGGTGGTGGGGAGTCACTCCTAATTTGCGAATGGCATTACGGTGCTCTTTGGTAGGATAACCAGCGTTCTTTTCCCAAGCGTAACCGGGGAAATCGAGCGCTAATTTCTCCATATACTCGTCCCTATACGTTTTAGCAAGTATTGATGCAGCGGCAATATTTAGATAGGTCGCATCGCCTTTTACTTGGCAGTGGTAAGGTATGTTTTGAACCGGCTTAAATCGGTTGCCATCAACGGCTATGAAATCGGGTTTTTGTTTTAGTTTTTTAATGCTTCTATGCATTGCTAGAATACTCGCGTTTAAAATATTGATTTCATCAATTTCTTCCGGACCTACATGAGCAACGGCCCATGCTATTGCCTCTTTTTGAATAATGGGTCTAAGTTCGTTACGCTGTTTCGCGCTTAATTGTTTTGAATCGTTCAATGTTGGGTGTGTAAAATTGAGCGGTAATATCACAGCAGCAGCAGTTACAGGGCCGCATAAACAACCTCTTCCGGCTTCATCCGTACCCGCCTCAAATAACGCATCAATTTTATGCTGTAGTTTCATTCTTTTAGAGCATTTATAAACAGCTTCGCACTCTTTATCCAATCAAAACTTTTTGAACGCTTTAAAGCCAGATCGCTCCAATGTTCATATTCGTTAACTACTTTTTGTAACCCTTCAGTCCATGCATCTACATCATAGGTTGGAAGCAATACACCTGATTTCCCCACGACTTCTGTTATGGCGCTGTTCTTGGAAGCAATAATTGGCGTTGCACATTGCATGGCTTCCACCAAAGGAATACCAAAGCCTTCCATTGCACTTGGCATACAATAGGCAGATGCGCCTCTGTAGAGCTTTTCTAGGTCATTTTCATTCAACCTGCCAAGCCATTCGATTCGCTCTGAATGATTTAATCCTTGCAGTTCTTGTTCAAAATCTGAACCCTTGAAAAGCGCTGTTCCGGCAATTTTTAGTGTATGATTTTCCTTTGGATTCAGTCCGCACCATTGATCAAAAGCTTTGATTAGTGTGATGAGATTTTTGCGCGGTGCTAATGCACCTACGGCGCAAAAATAATTACTAGAAAAGCTAGATTCACCTGCTGTGAATGTGCGTTGGGGAGCATTTGGCGTTACTACTATTTTTTCTTTTGAAACACCATATGTTGACACAAGATCATTTTTACTCCAATCACTCACTGTAAAGACTCTTTCAGCAATCTTAGCTCCTTTTCTAACCTGTTTTTGATAATACTTTGCCGCCTTTGGGGTGATCCATTCTGGATGGTGCTCAAAATTCAAATCGTGAATAGTAATCCACTGCCGCACTGAGCTTCTAGCCGGTAAACCGTCAGGTGACCAGTATAAATGTGCACCAATTCTTCGAATTGCAATAGGTACAGAAATGTCATTCCAAACTTTCCAAAGTAGCGGATGACGAGCCATTGGAGATATAACTATGAATTGAACATTTGTGAAGTTCAGCCCAAAAAGTGCAGTGTCAATTTTGCGGTCTAGTAAAAGAAAAAAACTGTGCTGAGGAAAAGACGGAATAATTTGCTCCAGCATTTTTAAGGTGTAGACGCCTGTGCCTTCTAATTTTCCCGGCAGCAGCCAACGTGCATTCACAGCTATTTTCATATCTCAAATGTACAAAAGCCAAGTTCTTAGCGTTAGTAAAGCGGTATATTCGCTGCCAAATTCGCTTAATTAGCGTCAAACCATGTTGAAAAGAATCGAACAGTTCACGGATAGCCCTACTGGATTAGCTCTGGCAAAAGGAGGTTCAATAGTTCTTTTTTTTAAAGTTCTTGGAGCTCTAGGAGGGTATATTCTTCTCTATAGCATTTCAAAAGTTGGTGGCGAGCTTGCCGTAGGAATTTATGAGGTGGCATTCACGGTGGTGTTGATTGGCGCCACGCTGTCTAGATGGGGTTTAGATACCGTTTTAGTTCGTGAAATGGCGCGAGATCAACATGAAAATTTGGCGAGTAAAACCCTCTATTTATCTGTTTTAAAAAGGGTGTTTATTCTTTCTGTTTTCTGGGCGAGCTTAACTTTTGTTTGCGCATCGCTACTTACCAATCTCTTTTTTAAAGAAACACCTACACATGTTTTAATAACTGCAGCATGTTCAATAATCCCGTTTACTTTGATGGTGTTAAATGCAGAGGTTTTTCGCGCTACGGGAAAGTCGCTTCTTTTTTCGCTTAATCAGCACGGTACGGTATATGTCCTCATTGGGATTATCCTTGCATTTGTACCGTTTCCTGAACAATATACTGCAGCAGCAGCAGCTCAAACATCGCTGTTTTTATTGTTAGGTATCTCAGGTCTGTTTTTCCTTTGGTCTACCGTTTATATTTTGAATACAATGAAAGGGGAGCAGGCAACTACCCAAGGATGGAGGGGAAAGTTGTTTTCTCTTGGAACACCCATGCTTATTTCATCTTCTCTATTTCTTGTCATTAGCTGGTCAGACACTTTAATGCTAGGCTATTACTTGCCGGAAGGAGACGTTGGGATATATCGAATTGTTTTTAAAATTGTTACCCTTATTACTTTTACTCAGTTTGCTCTTAATACCGTGGTTGCACCCATGGTAAGTGCACTAAGAAACCAACGGGAAGAACTTTATGAAATGGCTGCAAAGGTTGCTCAATTGAATTTATATACTGCAGGGCCAACTTTTCTTTTAGTCCTGTTCTTGGGACCATTTCTTATTGGCATCTTTGGTGTTGAGAATCCTGTTGCTGCCTATCCGTGGTTGATACTTTTGGCTTTTGGTCAGCTTACGAATGCTTTCGCTGGTCCCGTGATGAATATCTTGAATATGACGGGCTATGAAAAAAGTGCTAGAAATACCATGCTAGTTACTGCTATTTTAAATGTAATTCTCAATGTTTTATTGATACCGCAATTTGGGCCATTAGGAGCTGCTATTGCTACTACAATTACAATGATTGGCTGGAACTTATGGGCGGCTTTGCTCGTATTTAAATACCACGGAGTTATAGCAGTTCCGTTCTTCACTCACATTCGTCGTAATGAAAAAGGCTAATCTCTTTCTAATTGGTGCTGCAAAAGCTGGTACTACTGCGCTTTCCGAGTTATTGACTTGTCACGAAGAAGTATCCGGAATGGCAATCAAGGAACCAGGGCATTTTTGTACTGACATATATGAAAGAGGGTTTTCAAAAGAATATCAAAACCTCCTTCGTTGGTCGGAAAAAGAATACTTTGAGAGGGATTTTGAAAAACGCCATATGTCCTTTATTGAAGAGGTTCATAATTATGATAAGTTAGTTCAAAATACCCCACAATCAACCTATATCCTAGATGCGTCAACGGCATATTTGCCCAGTGTAAATGCTGCTGAAAATGTTGCGCAGTACAATCCGAACGCCAAGATTATAGTCTGTCTTCGAAATCCAATTACTCGAGCTTATAGCCATTTCAACATGGCCTTAAAATACGGTAAAGAACAACGAACATTTTTGGAGGCGGTCAAGGCTGAATCTACATTAAAGGCAAGGTGGGGCTGGGAAGAAGGATACTTAGAATGGGGTCTATATGCGCCTCAAGTAAAACGATGGCTAAAGCATTTTGCTACAAAGCAAGTTCTTATAATATGGCAGGAGAAAATGCTTTTTGAACCCAGTGTTGTCCATGAAGAAATTGAAATCTTTCTTGGTTTAAACAGTAAATTTAAAGCGCCTAATAATTCAGTTCATGAATCAGAAGTGCCCAGAAGTAAAATAGCATCAACATTGATTGGTAGTTTTGGTCCCAAAGTGGCCTCTGTCTTACCTCATGTTGTTAAACAAAAAGTGAAAGGATTCGTACTTTCTAAACCTGATTCAATGAATAAGGAGGCAAGCTCATTTTTACTTCGTTATTTTGCACCTTCAATAAACGAATTGGAAGCCCTCTTAAACAAGGATTTAACTCACTGGAAAGAAATATAATATGGAATATAGTAGCTCAAATTTGATTTCATTTGTTTACCGGAACAGAAAGCCAATAATCATCATACCCTTCCTTTCAATGATTGTTGCTGTTCTTTTTAGTGGTCCTAATTTTATCAAACCACTTTTTCAATCTCAGGTTATTCTTTTCCCGTCCACAACGAATTCAGTTTCCAAGGCCTTACTGCCGCAAACTAATGGATACGGTGATGAAGATATTTTTGAATACGGTGATGAACAACAAGCTGAGCAACTTCTACAGATTTTGAGTTCAGGAGAAATACGGGATAGTGTGATATTCAAATTTGATTTGATGAATCATTATGACATTGACCCGGAATCAGATTACCCTAGGACAAAACTATTCAAGGAGTATGAAAATAAAATTGAATTCGTCCGAACACAATTTATGTCTGTTGAAATAAATGTATTAGATACGGACCCGCAATTAGCAGCGGATATCGCCAATTACATTTATAAATTAGTGGATAAGGTTAAACGACGAGTAGCACGAGGTCGAGCGGAAATCGGGCTTCAGATTGTTGAGACAGAATACAGGAGCCTTCAAAGAGAAATACAAGTTATGGAGGGCAAAATTACTGAACTCCGTTTTAAGGGCGTGCATGACTATGAAAGTCAAAGTGCGGTGTTCAATGAGCAATATGCTATTGCGCTTGCCTCAGGCGCTCCTCAAATTAGGTTAACCCAATTGGAAACCCGTCTAGATACTTTGGCTAAATATGGAGGAAGGTATGTTGCCCTGCGTGACGAGTTACAACTATTAAAAGAAGAAGAAGTAAAGCTTAAGACTAAGTTTGATCAAGCAAAGGTTGATGTAAAACAGAATTTACCTGCTACGTTCAAAGTAGATGAGGCTCGTCCAGCAGAGCGTAAAACGTATCCAAAACGGAGTGTTTTAATTCTTGCTATAGGTTTTGCGGCATTCGTCCTAGTTGTTTTTACACTTTTAGTTCGAAACACCCTCTTGGAATTTCGCGCTAAGGCGAAGTGATAAATACTCCTCAAATAACGAACAAAGACTTCGCATTTATTGCAGGTTTTGTTTTTTCATTGATTGTTTTGGTGATTGCCAAAGAATGGTGGGAACTTTTGCTGCTCCCTGTAAGTTTGCTGGTAGTTTGGTTGACCCTACATAGGCTGGATTGGGCAATGTGGTTTGTGGTGGCTGCAACGCCATTATCTGTAAATTTAACAGATCTTACTGGTGGGTCGGGGCTGTCTTTGCCCACGGAGCCTATGCTCGTGTTGATTACTGGATTAGTAATCATTAAAATGGTCTTCTATGGTGAATGTGATAAGCGTCTCATTCATCACCCAATTTCAATTGCAATTTATGTATATCTAGTTTGGATGTTAATCACTGTAATTACATCACAACTTCCTTTAGTATCTCTTAAGCAGTGGGTTACACGTGTTTGGTTCATTATACCCTATTATTTTGTTTTAGGCCATCTTTTTCTGCGTAATCCTAAAAATGCCATTCGTTTCTTATGGATTTTTTTAGTTCCACTAATTATTGCATGCCTTTACACCATTTTTATTCATAGCCAATATGGTTTTACTAAGAAGACTTCAACATGGGTTATGTTTCCATTGTTTAAAGAGCACACCTCTTACGGTGCTGTTTTGGCCATGTTTTATCCTGCTGCTATTTATCTAACTTTCCGTAAATCATCTTGGGGCTTAAAATCAGTAGCTTTTTTACTTCTGTTAATTCTTACCGGAGCTTTAGTACTTTCCTATACTCGCGCGGCATGGCTTTCTCTTGCAGGTGCGGGTCTAGTATATCTTGTGTATGTATTCCGTATGTCCAAACCTTTAGTATGGTCATTGGTAGGGCTTGTGTTTGTAATTGCTGCATTCAATTTCTCCATGATTAGTTCCAAGTTTGAAAGAAATACAACAGATTCCTCAGACGATTTAAATGAACATGTAGCATCTGTTACTAATGTTAGCACTGATGCTTCGAATTTGGAGCGAATTAATCGTTGGAAGTGTGCTTTACGAATGTATGCGGAGCGTCCTTTCTTAGGTCATGGCCCAGGTACTTACATGTTTTTATATGCTCCTTATCAAAAGCCCTCCGAGAAAACAATTATTTCTACTAATGGGGGAAATCGCGGCAATGCTCACAGCGAATATTTGGGTCCGCTTGCCGAATCCGGTTTTTTTGGTCTAGCCACACTCTTAGGTTTAATCATTACCGTAATTGTAGTTTCTGTTCATACTTACCAGCGTATAGAAAATCAAAGGATTCAGGGTATACTTCGTGTAGCTTTCTTAGGGTTGATTACCTACTATCTCCATGGGTTTCTAAATAATTTCCTGGATATGGACAAAGCGAGTGCTCCCTTTTGGGGATTTACCGCACTGATTGCTTCACTTTCAATTAATCATCCGGTAAAGTTTAAGCAATTTTTAAAGAGATAGTTGTTCGTCCTAATGCTTATAAGAGAATAACTGCTCCTCTTTATTATTTGACCCGAACCTTGCGTTTTTTACCCGATTTTCTGCATGTATTGTTCATTGAAGTGTGAACATTTATCCTAAAAGACTTGCTTTTGTGCGCTGAAAATGCAATTTTAGCAAGACTTAACATTCGTTTAACAAAAATAGGTACAATGAAAAACAAGTTTTTACTCGTTTGGTCATTTCTGATTGCATTTAGCGCAACTGCGTTTGCTCAGAACGATCCAAAGAAGGGCGAGGTGCCAGAAGTTCCAGATGTTTTTGAACAACTGGAAGAGGTAGTAGTTACTGCCGGTGGTATCGCTCGTGAAAAGAAAGCACTAGGTTTTGGTGTTGAAGAAGTAAAAGGTGCTTCTATCAAAGAATCCGGTGAGACAAACATCATCAGTGGTATTTCCGCTAAGGTGAGTGGTGTTCAAGTCACAAACTCATCCGGTGCTGCTGGAGCTGCTTCTTACATTAAGATTCGTGGTAACGCTACGTTCTCTTCTAATGACAATCAGCCATTGATGGTTGTGGATGGCGTGCCCATTGACAACTCTCAAATCGCAACCTCAGATTTGCGTTCGGGTGTTGCGAATTCAAATCGTGCTATTGACATTAACCCAGACGATATTGAAAGTATTTCAGTTCTAAAAGGTGGTGCAGCTGCTGCGCTTTACGGTACTCGTGGAGCAAACGGTGTAATCTTAATCACTACTAAAAAGGGAGCGTATAATCAAGATTTCAAGGTAAATGTGAGTTCTTCTATGGAAATTTCACAAGTGAACAAAATGCCTGAAGTTCAGAATAAGTACTCTCAAGGTTACTTTGGTGATTATTTAGGAGGTACAGGTAACCCATTCTCTTGGGGTCCAGCTTTATCAGATTTAGCATATGACTCTAATGGTATGATTACTCAAGATTCTGCTACTGTAGCAGCTAATCCAGGTGGAGTTTCTCCGTATGACAATACGGGATTCCTACAAAGAGGTAGAAGGTTAAATAATTCTATTACTCTTTCTGGTGGTGGTCAAAAAAGTGCATACTATTTGTCTATTTCAAACTTACAGGATCAAGGTATAGTTCCTTTAAACCAGTTTGATCGTACGACTATCCGTCTTACGGGTACAGGACAAATTGCTTCAAACTTAAAAGCTACTGCATCTTTAGCGTATTCAAATTCAGGAGGTTACCGTGTCCAGCAAGGTTCTAATACATCAGGTTTGATGTTAGGTTTGTTACGTACGCCTCCAACATTTGATAATTCAAATGGCGTTGAAAATCCGACTGATCCTGCGGCTTATTTGAATGCTGATGGTTCTCAAAGAAACTATCGTGCTGGTGGAGGTTATGATAACCCTTATTGGACGATTAACATGAACCCGTTTACTGATGAAGTAAATCGTGTTTTTGGTTACACCAAATTTGATTGGTCTCCAGCTGATGACTTATTAATTTCTTACCGTTACGGTATTGATCAATATTCTGATGTACGTAAGCAGGTTATCGCTATAAACTCGAGAACGTTCCCTGGCGGTTCAATCTCTGATGAAGTATATTCTATTAAGGAGCAAAATCATGACCTTACAGCCACATATAAAATGGATTTCGGTCCTATTGGTGCAAACTTCTTAGGAGGTTTCAACGTTAACCAACGTGATCGCAAATATGTAGGTACTTACGGTACGGGATTAGTTCTTCCTAGCTTCTACAATATGAGTAATGCGCAGAATCAACAGGCTTATGAAAGTGTTGTTGGTCGTCGTTTATTTGGTATGTATGCTGAAGCTCAATTTGACTATGAAGATTGGGCTTTCTTGACATTGACTGGTCGTCGTGATCAAGCGTCTACTTTTGGTAATGTTGGTACGCCAATTATTTATCCATCTGCATCGCTAGCCTTGATCCTAACGGAGGCTCTAGATATTCAAAGTGATGTTTTGAATTTTGCTAAGCTTCGTTTGTCAAGTGCGCAAGTAGGTTCTGAACCTCCGTTTGCGTCTAATGCGACATACTTCAACCAAGCAGGTGTTGGTTCAGGTTGGATCAATGGAATTAGTTTCCCTTACCAAGGTGTAACTGGTTTTACTCAAAGCGATGTTTTAGGTAATCCAGATTTAAGACCTGAGTACACTATCACTAACGAAGTTGGTTTTGAGGCACGTATGTTCGGTAATAAGGTTTCTGCAGATGTTACTTTGTACCAGCAGACTTCTGAAGATTTGATTGTAGCTGTGCCAGTGGCTGGTTCATCTGGTTTTACTTCTTCATTCGTGAATGCAGGATCTATGACCAATACAGGTGTGGAAGTTCAATTGAATACGAAGCTGATTGATACTGAAGATTTTAAGTTAGATGCAGGAATGACATTTACGCGTAACCGCAACATCGTTAAGAAATTAGCTGATGGTGTAGACGTTATCTCTCTTCCTTGGGGCTTCTTTGGTGCTAACCAACGCCTTGTTGAAGGTGAAGCTTACGGAACACTTTACGGTGATGACTGGGCTCGCGACGAAGCAGGTAATGCACTAGTTGACGCTTCTGGCTATCCAATCTACTCTTCAACTGAGGTAGTAGTAGGTAATCCAAATCCAGATTATTTAATGGGTATCACTACAGGTGCTTCATACAAAAACTGGAGTTTCAATTGGTTATGGGATATTCGTCAAGGTGGCGATATCTGGAACGGTACAAGAGGTGCATTATATTACTTCGGTACTCACATTGATACTGACGTCATGCCAGACGGTACGGCTCGTGGTGAGACTTTTGTTTGGGA